>Ga0155402_126_pt1 | contig 6468 bp, 3 predicted proteins | sample RifCSPhighO2_02_FD_106370 | JGI IMG/M metagenome (GOLD analysis project Ga0155402, IMG submission 106370) | Candidatus Uhrbacteria bacterium RIFCSPHIGHO2_02_FULL_60_44 | reverse complement strand
AGAACTCGTATTTCTCGATTTTAGACGTGACGCTCGCCGCGACTTCGTCGAGGCGCGACAAGATCCAACGATCCGCCAGCGTTTTCGGTTCCCGGTTCCCGGTTCCCGGTTCCCCGATCTGCATCAATATAAACCTCGAAATATTCCACAGCTTGTTCGTAAAATTCCTGAACCCCTCGATCTTCGCCTCGGAGAGACGCACGTCCTGCCCGGGTGTGGTGCCCATCACGAGGGACAGGCGGACGGCGTCTGTGCCGTACTTCGGGATCACGTCCAAAGGATCAATGACGTTCCCGAGGGACTTGGACATCTTTCGCCCCTGTTCGTCGCGAATGAGTCCGTGGAGGTAGGCGTCGCGGAATGGGACCTCACCAAGCGCGTACGCGCTCATGAGCACCATGCGCGCAATCCAAAAAAATAGGATGTCATACCCCGTTTCGAGGACGGCCGTGGGGTGGTAGGCGCGGTTCTTATTCCATTCCTTCTCGTCAGGCCACCCAAGCGTCGAAAACGTCCACAGCCCTGATGAGAACCACGTGTCGAGCGTGTCAGGATCTTGATCCCACCCCGCACCCGGCGACACGTCCGAGACCCGGATTTCCGGTTCCTCGTTCCCGGTTCCCGGTTCCCGGTTCCCCGTTCCCGGTTCCCCGTTCCCGGTTCCCGGTTCCCGGTACCACACCGGTATCCGATGCCCGAACCAGATCTGCCGCGAGATGCACCAGTCGCGCAAGTTGTCGATCCAGTGATAATAGATTTTCGTGAAACGTTCCGGGACAATCTTAGTCTGCCCAGATTCGACCGCATGGCGCATGAGCTCTTTCAACGTGACCTGATCGCCCTTCTTCCACTTCCCGAGCGTGTCCTGGCGGAGCGCGAACGGCTTCGTCACGCGCACGAACCACTGACGCAATATCTGCGGCTCGATCAACCCGCCTCCACGCTGGGACGTGGCAATGCGGTGCGCATAGTTTTCGTCGACGTTCACGAGCAGCCCCTTCTGTTTCAGCTTCTCCACGACCTTCTTGCGCGCTTCGAGGATCGGAAGGCCCGCGAACTCTCCGGCGATCGGGAGCAACCTGCCCTCCAAGTCGATGATCTGCTCCCTGTCGAGCGCATGCCGTTCCGCCAGCTCGTAGTCCACGTTGTCGTGCCAGGGCGTAATCGTCATGACGCCGGTCCCGAACTCACGATCGATGACGGAATCCTTGACGACTGTCGCCGTGATCGGACCATTGATCCACTCGAGCTCGATCTTCTGACCCTGCTCGAAGGACGCGTACCGCGGATCCTCCGGATGCATGACGACGTACTTATCTCCGAACTTCGTTTCCGGACGAGACGTCCCAATTTCAAACGGACCATACTTGAACGTATAGAACGGCGCCTTCTCATCGATCCACACAATTTCATCGTCTGAAACGACCGTCTTCGATTGGGGATCCCAGTTTACGATCCGATCTCCGCGCTCGATGAGCCCGTCCTCGTGCATGCGCCGGAACATCTCGACGACGGCGCGGTTGCGTTCCGCGTCCAGCGTGTACTTCTCGCGCGTCCAGTCGCACGACGACCCCATCTTTCGCACCTGGTTCCGGATCGTCGCGGCAGACTCTTCGGCGAACGAGATGACCTTCTCGAGGAATTTCTCCCGCCCAAGTTCCTTCTTCGGGTCCTTCATCCCCTGCTCGCGCAAGAGCTGCTCGACTTTCACCTGTGTGGCGATGGCCGCGTGGTCCGTGCCGGGAATCCAGAGCGCCTTCTTCCCACGCATGCGCTGGAACCGGATCATCAAGTCCTCGATCGCGAGCATGACTGCGTGGCCCACGTGCAGCGTCCCCGTGCGATTCGGTGGAGGCATCACGATGCAGTACGGGTCGGGACGCGTGCCGGGCAGCTTGTCAGGGTTAAAGGCGTTCGACATCTCCCACGACGCGTAAATCGCGTCTTCCACGGAAGACGCGTCGTAGGCCTTGGGCAGGTCCTGAAAACGTGACATGGAGCTGACATGTACGGGCGACGCAGCGCGTCGCCCGTACAGGACGAGGAAAATGTTACGTTTTCTTGGCACTTTCCGCAACCCTACGACGCTCGTACGAATTGGTAGCCAAAAGCGCGCCCGTCGACCACGGGCGCGCCTTCGTGTTTCTTAATCGTTAGTTGACGGTCGCTCCATCCGGGATCACCGCCCCATTCGGAATGACCGCGTTCTTCTTGACCTCCACGTCGTTGCCGATCGTGACGTTCTGGCCGATCGTCACCTCCTTGTCGATGAGGGTGTTGTTTCCGATCGTCGTATCGTCACCGACGTGCGTGGTCTTGTCGATGTCCGTCTGGTCGCCGATCGTGACGTACGATCCGATGACCGCATCCTTGTCCACGCTCGAGTCCAGACCGAGGACGGAGGATGGGCCGAAGGTCACGTGCTTCATGAGCTTCGCGTCCGTCTTCAGGACGGAGCAGGCAAGCACCTGCGAGTCCTTATCCACGCTCGTGTCGATGCCGAGGATCACCCCCTGGCCGATCACGACGTTCTTTTTCACCTGCGCTCCTGCGGCGATCTGGGCGCCATTGCCGATGACAGCCGTCGGGTCAACGTCCGCCAAGGGATCGATGACCGGAGGCGCGGCCGAGTTGTTCGCGGGATTCAGGTCGTCGCAGTCCGGAGTTGGCCCGGCCGGACAGGTGCTCGTGTCGGTCCCGTTCGCGCCGAAGCCATCCTGGTCCTGGTCCACGCAGGAGGACGGGAGGGGGGCAGTCGTGAAGGTGAGGTCTTCCGATTGCGCCGCGTTGTTCGCCGCGTCTGCCGATGTCACGCGGTAGTGGTACGTGGTGTTGGGGGAGAGGCCCGTGAGGGTCATGCGATGGCCAAAGACGTCTGTTGAGCCGTTCGCGGTCGATCCGTATGCGGCCGTGAGTCCGTAGTCAACGACTGATGAAGCCGGTTCCGACGTGAGCCACGCGATCCGTGCGGTTGACGTTGACGCGGCCTCGAGGGTCACCTCGGAGATCTCCGGTGCAGTCGTATCTGCCGGAGGCGGTGGGAGGATCGCCTCTACCGGGGTCGGCGATGACGTGAAGGTGCCGTTGCCGAGCTGTCCGGACGAGTTGTCCCCCCAGCCGTGGAGCGAACTGAGCGCCATGGAGGACGTATCCCCTGCCGCGATCGTGAGATACACGGGCCCGCCTTCCACCCAGGTGGGCGGCCTCACGTTCGTGAGGCCGACGACTGGGACCGGGGTAAGCCGGTTTGTGAACGTCCCGTCTCCAAGCTGTCCGGAGGAGTTCAGACCCCAAGCTTTCATCGTTCCGTCGGCGAGGAGCGCCAAGGAGTGGCCGGAGTTGAACTGCCTGCCGCCTGCCGCAACGGAGATGACATTCATGAGGCCGACGACGGAGACCGGCATATCACTGTTCGCCAGGGTGCCGTCACCCACCTGGCCGTAGGCATTGCGCCCCCACGCATAGACCTCGCCTGTGTTATCCAAGGCAATGGCATGCGTGGGCCCTGCCGAGATCTGCCGGATCTGCGAGAGTGACGTCACCTGGACAGGCGATTCGTGGCCGACAAAAGTCCCGATGCCGAGTTCGCCATACCCGTTCGAACCCCAAGCATAGACCGTGCCGGAGGCGGTGAGTGCCAAGCCGAAGGAGCCTCCGGCTGCCATGTCAACGACGTTCGTGAGGCCCACGACCTGGGTCGGGTTCACGTGAGGCGGACCGCCCACCACGCCGATGCCCAACTGGCTCGACTGGTTGTCCCCCCACGCCCAGAGCGTCCCGTTGTTCTTCAGGGCTACCGAGAAGTTGTATCCCGCGTACACGGCCTTCACGTCCGAGAGGAATCCGCTCGGATCGCTCGGATCAGACACTTTCACGGGTGCGGTGGTGAAGACGGTAGCGAGCGGAAGCCCGACCTGACCGTCAGCGTTCAGGCCCCAGGCGCGTACCGTCCCGTCGCTCATCGCCGCAAGGGTGTGGTGGCCTCCTGCCGCTACATGCTTCACGTTCTTAAGTAATCCGCCGGGCGAGGACGGATCAATCACATTGTTCGGCGTTGGGTTGTCTATTTGCGTTCCGTTCCCCAACTGGCCGCTGCCCCCATCACCCCACGTGAGCACGGTCCCGTCCTCCTGCAACATCGCGCCGTGCTGTTGGCCCAGGCTGATGACCGGGGGGATGACGTATTGAGCCGTTGGACCCTCGAGGACGATTACCGGGCTATGCCTGTCGTCAGTTGTTCCGTCGCCAACTTGACCAACATCATTCCGACCCGCCGTCCAAACTCTCCCATTATTATCAAGGAGGAGGGAGTGGCCCAACCCTGCAGCAACTTTTATGAAGTTATTATTGTAATAACTGTCAAATCCATAAGTCCAATAACCCTTACCGAAATCATAGGTTGATCCAGTGCCAAATTGACCGTACAAATTCAAGCCGGCCATCCCAACGGACCCATAATCATCAATGAACGCTGAATGGTTTCCCCCACTGTCAACGGACCAGGCATTACATGCCGCACCGCAGGACGTCTGTTTGGGGAGTGCTTCATATAATGGTGTATTCGCTGTCATCCCTAATTGACCTAGTATATTCAGGCCCCAGCCGTAGAGTATCGACGTTCCGGTTCCGCCGGGTCTCGCGATGGCGAATGAACTGGCCCCTCCGGTCCCGATCCTTTCAACATCAGTCAGATAGTCAGTTCCTGCGGGGTTAAGCACCGGTTCTGCATAAGTATCATATGGTGTAGCTGTGCCGCGACCCAACTGACCATCGCTATTTACCCCCCATGCCCATACTGACCCTAGTGAATCTAATGCCAGTGCATGTGAACCGCCTGCTTCTATTTGTACGATGTTCATCAATGGTTGGCCGAAACCAAATGGAGTAATTACTTGCGTCGGAAAGGGCTTATTGCCCGATAACCCATGTCCGATTTCTCCGGCCGTTCCCTTTCCCCAAGCCCAGACCGTACCGTCATTTTTTAATGCGTATGCCGTCTGGCTACCTGCAGCAATTGCTTTCACATTTGTGAGGAACCCGCTGGGATCGGTTGGATCTTTCACTTGTAGCGGCATCTCGATATAGGAGGTTGCCCACCCTTGACCGATCTGGCCATAGGTATCCTCCCCCCACGCATACACGGTGCCGTTTGTAGCAAGCGCCATGCTGAAACGATCCCCTGCTGCCACTTGCTTAGCGGGTACGGTGAGTAAATCAATTGGATGTGGGCTTTCGTTGAAACTGAAATTCGTGTAGGGGAAGGAGAGCCCAAGCTGCTTTTTGTCGTTCAGGCCCCAGGACCAAACGCTGCCATTCTGTAAAAGTACGAGGTTGTGGTGCTCCCCGGCTGCAATCCCTACTGGCTTCGAATTTACTTGAAAGGCCAACGCCGCCTGCGGCCCTGGGAGGAGTCGCGGGATCACCACGTAGCCGAGCGTGTTGCCGAGGGCAAGGCTGGCGGTCGTGAAGAGGATGGCGAGTTTCTTGAACCCTTTCGTGAACCGATGTTTGATCGCGATCATGGACATATGTCGTACTTAATGAATAGAAGGTTTTAATGAGTCTCGTTGGTTATGGAGTGTGTGGTGTCTGGAAATAAAATAAGCCCCCCTTTTGCCTGCGCTATGTAGTTGGGCCTCTCTGTAGAACGTTCATGGAACGACAGGGAGATGAATGAAGGCTTGATGTACCTTTGTATACTTTGGCTGCCCGTCTCACTCGGGCATATCCAAACTGTCGAACATCTTACCATACTTCCAGCCCTCGAGAGAAAAAATGTGGATAACTTGAAACCGTCGCGATTCCCGGAATCGGGATGTCGGCGAAAAATAAGTTGCCCCGCATCAGTTGATACGGGGCATGGGAGGCGATCGAGGAACGGAGAGTCAGTACTTCACGATGAACTCGGCGCCGCAGTTGCAGTTGAAAGAGAGTGAGCTCAAGAGTTCGAACTTCAAGGTGCGCGCAGGAAGCCTCCTGACCGTCTTGGTGTGCCGGCACTTGCAGTTCTGGCACCAGAACTCGAGGCTATCCACCATGTACGCTTCTATCACGTTGGCCGTGATCGTAACCGGTTCAGTTGTCGTTGCCGCGGGTTCATCTGTTTTTGTCATGGTTCCCTCCACTCAAGCCGATCGTGTTGGAAAACAGGTCGTTTGTCAATACAGACATGCTGCCAGAGGAACGTATACGGGATTGACACCACGGGCTACTCGTCATAAGGTATCCCGCTGCTTGTCGCACCACTGTCATGGCGTTAAACGCGACCCAACAGGCACAGGAATTGATTACGCGCGCCTCGCGCATCCTGGTTGCCACGAGAGAACACGCCACCACGGACGCGCTCGCCGCTGCCGTGGCATGTCACGCGTATTTGAAAAAACTCCAGAAGCAGGTGGATACCGTCGTACCCGGATTCGACCGAAAAACGGCGCCGTCCTTCCTTCGCGGCGCGGACGACGTGCGCGG
>Ga0155402_119_pt1 | contig 7806 bp, 6 predicted proteins | sample RifCSPhighO2_02_FD_106370 | JGI IMG/M metagenome (GOLD analysis project Ga0155402, IMG submission 106370) | Candidatus Uhrbacteria bacterium RIFCSPHIGHO2_02_FULL_60_44 | reverse complement strand
CGGAAACGCTGGCGCGGCCGGCAGCGGCGACACGGGCGGTGCGGACGGCGGCGACGTGGAGAAGTGCATCCCCGGGCTCGTGAACGACTGTCACTGCGCGGACGGCGCGGACGGCGTTCAGTCCTGCAAAGGCGACGGCACGTTCGAAGCGTGCAAGTGCGAAGGCGGCGGGTCGGGCGGAACGTCCGGCACCGGCGGCTCCGCAGGCTCGAGCGGCGGGTCCGGAGGTCTTCCCGGCTGCACTGCCGGCGAGGTCAAGGACTGCCGCTGCGTCGATCTCTCGGACGGCACCCAGACCTGTTCTTCGGACGGCAAGTCCTACGGACTCTGCGTGTGTCCGAACCCCGGGAACGGGGAACCGGGAACCGGGACCGGCGGCTCGGGTGGTGCACCCAGTGACGGCACGGTCGACGTGACCTTCTCGTTCACGCCTCCGACGAACGCTCCCGTCATCAAGGGCGCCGTCCTCTGGGGCATCCCGAACGACGCGGGCACGTGGGGACAGTGGGCGTCGCTCTGCGACTCCAACAGCCCCACTCCGTCGGAGGTGCTCCTGAAGAGCGGCTCGACGTACAGCTGCACGCGCTCGTTTCCGACCGGCATCACGCTCGACCTGAACGTCGAGGTGAACGCCGAGGCCGGGACCTCGTTCCCGTCCAACCTGGGAGAGCAGTACGCCTGTTACGGCGTCGGCACGAACTGCGACAGCGAGAGCTGCTTCGCGGCGTACGGCACCGTGAAGGTCAACGGGACGAAGCTCACGGTCCCGGAAGACGCGGTTGGCAACTACGGCCAGCACGGCTGTAACTTCCGCATCGACGTGGAGTGAGCGCTCGAGCGTCTGCGGTCGGGGAGGACACTTCCTCCCCGCCGCGGCGCTCCAACCATTTAGTCTTTCGAAAGGAAGGACCAAGATGAAGAACGCTATCGTTCTCACGCTCGCCTTCGTCGTGGGCGGCTGCGATCGCGACTCGAGTCCCGTGAAGGACATCCCTGCGGGCGCGCCTCCCGCTTCCGAGGTCGCCGAGTCCAATCCCCGGAACGCCGCGCTCATCGAGTGCGGGTATCCGGACCAGGACTGCGCGTCGGTGAACCTCAATCTCCTGAAGGAGAAGGGGAAGCTCCGCGGCAAGTCCGAGGCCAACGCAGAGAGCGGCAAGAAGGGCCTCGACTGCACCGGCGGCAAGGCGAAGCCGAACGGCGACGGTACTCTGAACCTGTGCGACTGCGCCTGCGTTCCGGAGAGCCAGATCGCCAAGAAGTAACCTCGACGCGACGACCTGTCGCGTCACTACGAACCCTCGGTCACTCGACCGGGGGTTTGTCTTTTTATGCTCAATGGAGCGTCAGACTTGACGTATAGGGCCATTTCGTGTTACAGCCAAGCGTTCATGACAGCCCATTTCATGGGCAGGAATGAGCAATCGTCCCTTTTGTAAGGAGGTCACGTGACCCATCGAATCCGTACCATCAACAAGATCAAGAAGGCGGCCCTCATGGCCCTCACGATCACCGGATTCGCGGTGATCACCTCGTCCGAAGCTTCAGCCCAGGCGAACGTCTTCACGGACGACGACCTGGTGAAGTGCCTCGACACCTGTTCGGCGAGGACGAAGACGGTCAAGTGCGTGTCATTCGACGACTTCGAGCAGTGCCTGGCATCCGTGCCGGAATGCACGGGGGTCTCGGCGTCGAGCAAGGACGCGCTCGACCGGTTCTGCCGCGCATGCGGCACGCGTCCGCGCCACTGCGGAGGCGGGGCCGTCGCACGGCCTACTGCCGTCGCACGGCCCACGGCTGCCGAACAGCCTACGGTCGCGACGTCCGATGCCGAGACGCCGGCAGAGCCTCCCAAGCCGGAGACCCCGGCGCCAACTTCCAAGCGGGTGGCCCCCACGCCCATCGCAGAACCTCCGCCGGACACGTCCGATGCCGGGCTCTGCCTTGCAAGGGGCGGCGTGTACTACCGCGACGAGGTCGACGACCCGAACGTGGAAGGCGGCATGCGGAAGGTCGACCACTGCATCACGCTCCGTGACGCGATCGATCGCATCATCATGCTCGAACGCTGGAAGCGCGTGCAGCGCGCGGGCACGGCGGACGCACTTGGCGCAGACGAGCTGCAACGACTGAACAAGGTCGAAGACACGCTCGAAACCATGTGCCCGAAGATCGAGGACGACCAGAAGGTCTCGCTCGCGCAGCGCTGTCTCGCACTTCTCGTGCGACTCCAGGCCGTGGAGGACGAGGTCAAGGACGTGAAGGCCGAGGTCAAGGACGTGAAGGTCGTGGCCACGGATGCGAAGAAGGACGCGAAGCGGGCCAATGATCGACTGGACAAGATCAAGGTTCCGGAACCGACGTCCAAAACGCCGCAATCGCCGCTCGAGTTCACGGTGACCGCGAAGGACACCGATCCGTACCCGCACCTTCGACTCTCCGCGATCCTCACCGGACACTTCATGAAGAGTCCGGTGACCGACGACCCGCTCTGGGGTCCGGGGGTGGAAGCCAGCTGGCTTCCGAACCTCACGAAGGACCTCCGTCTCGATTTCGTCGCAGGCGTCGGCGCATCTGCCGAAGACGTGCAGGGCGATCGTCGTCCGTTCGTGTACGGCGGGCTCGGACTTGCCGGGTTCCCCGGACACGGCGATTTCCTCCTGGAAGGTCTCGGCTACGCCGAGCACTGGTACGACACGGACGAGCGGTCGCTCGTGAACTTCTACGGCGTGGGCGGTGGCCTCACCTGGATGCACGGCGCGTCCAAGCGCAAGGGCTCGTCCATCGTTCCCGCGATCGGCATCCGGATCATCGCCGGCAGCACGCGGGTGTTCGATCCTGCGACCGGCAGCATCCAGTCCACCGTGGACGCGGTCGGTGTGCTGCACGTTGGCATCGCGTTCTAGTCGGTTGTAGGGTGGGAGAAGCTACTCCCACCCTACACCCAACCTTTCGAAAGATTACGTGTTCGCCCAATCGCCGATTGGACACGCACGTGGACCTTCGAAACCACGATTACGACAACCTTTTGAACGTACGCCCCTCCGTGGGCCTACGTTGCATACCAACGCTCACGGAGACAGGAGATCGAGATGCACAACATGTACACGTGGAAGATCAACGCGAGTGCGTTCGTTGCAGCGGTCGTCGCGACCGCATGCATGAGCCCTCTGGGCAACGGCGAGGCCGGTAGTCCCTCGACCGGTGGTGGCAGTTCCGGGTCCGACGCGGGTTCCGGCGGGTCGTCCGCAGGGTCCTCTGGCGCGTCCGGCTCGAGCGGCGCCCCGTCAGGCGGGGGGAGCGCGGGCGTGGGCGGCGGCATCTGCGGGGAAGGCTTCCACAGCTGTACCCCCAACAGCCAGCGCGACTGCCACTGTCTCAACCTCGAACACGGCTTCCAGACGTGCGCCGAAAACGGCTGCTCGTACGGCCTCTGCATCTGCGAGGCTGAGGGCGGCGCCGGCGGCGAAGGCGGCACCCCGTCGGACGGGGGCACGGGCGGCAGCGCAGGCCAAGGCGGCGCCTCGGGAGCCAGCGGCACGGACGGCGGGTCGAATCCTCCGGACGACGTGGACGGCGATGGCATCCCGAACGTCGATGACAACTGTTCGATTCTGTTCAATCCGAACCAGGAAGACCTGGACGGCGACGGACTCGGCGACCGCTGTGACGGCGATCGCGATGGCGACGGCGTGCTGAACGCCGACGACAACTGCATCGACGTGCCCAACCCGTTGCAGACGGACACGGACGGCGACGGACGCGGCGACGCGTGCGATCCGGCCCAGGACGCCGACAACGACGGCGAGGACAACACCACGGACTGCAACGACCAGGACCCCACGGTCTACACCGGTGCACCGGAAATCTGCGACGGGCAGGACAACGACTGCGACACCGTGGCGGACGAAGGGTGCGGAAGCACGAACGGGTACGTGACTGTCACGTATACCTACGCCGTCGAAGGCGGCGTTCTGAAGGACATGGTGTCCATCTGGCACGCGGCGCAGGACGCGACGGGCGCAGACCTGCCGCGACTCCCGCCCTACGGGCCCTGGAACACCACGTACTTCGGCGCGTACTTCGCCTACGGCGTGGCCTGGGACGGCGGAAACACGAGCTGCGACTTCTCGCACAAGTCCAGCGTGAGCTGCACGGTCCACGTTCCCCGGGACGCCACGGTCCGTGCGAACGTCCACTTCGGGGACATGAACATCCCGTCCTCGTTCGGATGGGCGTGCGCCACCTCGAGCGGCGGAACGAACGGCACGTTCACGGTCACCGTGGACGGCACGCCGAAGACCCCCACGTGGGAGGTCTACCCGATTCCGGGAAGCACGAGCGGTTGTCGCTTCGTGTATCAGGCCAGTTAGGCCTGGGCGACGCTCGCGTCGCCCCTACACAGACCCTGCGTCCAAACTGGATGCGGGGTCTGTTCTTTTAAACACAGCGTTACGTCCGAATCGGGTATGGGCGACGCGGTGCGTCGCCCCGGTGGGTCGATCGGGGCGACGCACCGCGTCGCCCCTACCCGAAAACTGACGGACATTGGCGCGGTACTGGTATCGAGGTCGGTTCTATTTTTGTGTGCTAAACTGTCCCTATGTTCAAAGGAGTGATCGGCCATGAGGCGGTGAAACGCATTTTGTCATTGGCGGTCGAACGTCCGCACGGGGCGTATCTCATCGTGGGGCAAGACGGTCTCGGAGCACACCTGCTCGCAGAGCGGTTCGTGCGCGCGTTGGTCGGTCTGAATGAGACAGCGTCTCTATCAGCGTACCCGGATGTTGCCGTCCTTGCGCGTGAAGCATCCACGGACGAGAAGGCGGCTAAGACCGTGATCTCGGTCGAAGCGGTCCGGGAGCTCCGCGAGCGCATGTCGCGGCGCCCGGTGATCGCGTCGCGCGTGGTCGCCTACGTGCCGGAGGCGGACCGCTTGAACGAGGCGGGAGTGAACGCTCTTTTAAAGAGCATGGAAGAACCCGCGGCCGGCGCGGTGTTCGTTCTCGTGGCCCACGACGAGTCGCGGCTGCCCGCGACACTTAAGAGTCGGACCGCGCGTCTCGCGCTCTCCCGCGTCGCGTCAAAGGAGATCGATGCGTGGCTTAAATCTCGCGGGGTCACGGATGCAGAGCGTCGTATGGCCGTCGACATGGCCGAAGGAAGACCCGGGGTTGCGTTGCGTTGGGTTGAAGACCCGGACGTTCGTTCGTCGTACCAGGAAGCCGCGCATCTCGTCGAACGTCTGCTCACGTCACGAACGGCAGGGGATGCGTTTGCCGCGATCGACGTCGTCGCGCGACGATGTGATGCATCAGATGATCCGCAGGGTTCGTGGCAGGAAGCCGTCGCACGGCTTGCATCCTCGCTCCGGCTCGCGTTCACGCACGACGCATCTCGCGCGTTGCATCTCGGCCATGTCCTCGCGAGCGCACACCGCCGCCTCGGCGGTCCGATTTCGCCGCGCATCTGGCTCGAACTGGGTCTTGTCCGATACGCAGCCGGCATGCCGCCGGTTTTTCCTTCACATATCCCGTCACTATCTCTTTCATCTCTATGAGACATACGATACGTGTCTGTTCGGTCGCTGCCGGCCTCATGCTGCTGGGCCAAGGCTGCCTTGGCGGGTCGTCACAGCCAGCCAAAGGTCCGGACGGCGGCGTCTTCAAGAGTGTAGACCGTGGGACGGCCTGGACGCAGAAGAAGGTGCTTATCGAAGGCGCGAAAGGCGTCTCGATCGGAGATGCGGTGGTCACCACGCTCGCGTTCGACCCTCAAGATCGCCTGTCACTCTACGCAGGCACGGAGGACCGCGGCCTCCTCACGAGTCTCGACGGCGGCGACTCGTGGCAGACGGCCAAGGGGCTTCCGAAGTCGCGCGTCGAGAGCGTCGCGGTCGACCCGAAGGACAAGTGCACGGTGTACGTGACCGTCGCGAACCAGATCTACAAGACCGTGAACTGCGGGCGCGACTGGAGCCGCGCGTGGTTCGATCCGAAGACGGACAAAGTGTTCACGCGCGTGCTCGTGGACTGGTTCAATCCGACGATCATCTACGTCGGTTCGTCCGACGGAGACATTTTCAAGAGCACGGACGCGGCGCAGAACTTCCTCGTGGCAAAGCGCGCCGAGGCGTCCGTCACGTCTATCGCCATGGACCCGCGAGATTCGCGCGCGGTCTGGGTCGGCACGAAGGGCGACGGCATCTGGAAGACCATGGACGGCGGCCAGACCTGGCTTCCGGTCAAAAAACAACTCGCGGACTTTGACAACGCGCGTCGGCCGTCACAAATCGTCATCGATACGCAAGACGCGAACATGGTCTATGAAGTCTCGAAGTACGGCATCCTGACAACGAAGGACGGCGGCGAGACGTGGACGCCCATGCAGCTCACGAGCCCGCCGAACACGGTCGAGATCCGGAGCTTGTCCGTGAACCCGCGGAACAACCAGGAGATCCAGTACGTCACGCAGAACGCGCTCGTGTTCTCGTCCGACGGGGGTACCACATGGAACTCGAAGAAACTGCCCAGCGCGCGCATCGCGAACGTGCTCCTCACGGATCCGCAGGACGGGAAGATTCTCTATCTCGGAATGGGAGTCGCACCGAAACAGAACTAGTTGAATAGTCGATAGTCAAATAGTAAGTGACATGAGCTATCGACTATTAGACTATCGACTCTTTTTGACCGATGGGTCAGATTTGTGTAAAACTGCGTACATTGCGAACGTATGTCCAATCCCGTCGAAACGCATAAAAGTGAGCTTGCCTCCGTGCTGGAATTTTTTGAACAAGAATTGAAATCCATGCGGTCCGGACGCGCGTCCGCGGGCTTGGTCGAGACCATCCAGGTCCAGGCGTACGGGAGCGCCATGGAATTGAAGGGCGTGGCGTCCGTGTCCGTTCCTGATCCGAAGACGATCCAGATCGAACCCTGGGACAAAAACCTGGTCAAAGACGTCGAGAAGGCGATCATCGCCGCGGACCTCGGCATGCAGCCCAACACGGCCGGTTCCGTCATCCGTCTCGTGTTGCCAGCCATGACCGAGGAGAACCGCAAGCGCTTGGTCAAGCAAGTCAACGAGAAGACGGAACAAGCGCGTATCAGCCTGCGCAACATCCGGGAGAAGATTCGTGAAGAAGTCCATGCGCTTGAGAAAGATAAGAAGATGGGGGAGGACGAGAAGTTCCGTCTCCAGGAACAGCTCGACAAGCAGGTCGTGGACTGGAACTCAAAAATCGAAGCGGCGTCGAAGAAGAAGGAGGAAGAAATCATGACGATTTGACGCGCATGCCCATTTCACCGGAACAAAAAATGGACCTTCTCGTCTCGCTCTGCAAGCGGCGGGGGTTCGTGTACCCCGGGTCCGAGATCTACGGCGGATTTGCGAACTCCTGGGACTACGGGCCGTACGGCGCGGAATTGCGCCGCAACATCCGGAACGCGTGGTGGCAGAGATTCGTCCTTGGCCGCGATGACGTGGTCGGCATCGAGACGCCCATCCTCATGAACCCGAAGGCGTGGGAGGCGTCCGGGCACCTCCAGAATTTCAATGATCCGCTCGTTGATTGCAAAAAGTGCAAGCACCGGTTCCGCGCGGACCATCTGCTCGAAGCGAAACAGGCAGAGCCGGGGTATGACAAAGAGAAACCGGTGGATCTGAAGAACGTCCGCTGCCCGCTCTGCGGAGGCGAGCTCACGGGGGTCCGCCAGTTCAACATGATGATGAAGACGTTCGTGGGCGTCATGGAAGACCCCACGTCCGTGGCGTACTTCCGTCCGGAGACGGCCGGTGGGATGTTCG
>Ga0155402_120_pt1 | contig 8321 bp, 7 predicted proteins | sample RifCSPhighO2_02_FD_106370 | JGI IMG/M metagenome (GOLD analysis project Ga0155402, IMG submission 106370) | Candidatus Uhrbacteria bacterium RIFCSPHIGHO2_02_FULL_60_44 | reverse complement strand
ACATATGGGTTCCCGCTGACGGCGCAAGGCCTGCGGGACATTGATGCGGACATCGTAACGGATACTCCACCACATGTCATCCCGACCCTCTCATGTCATCCCGACCGAGGTCGCCGCGTTCGGTCCGAACGTGACAAACGGTAACTGGCGACCGAGCGGAGGGACAGTTTTCCAGCTTTCACCATATCCGAAAACTGTCCCCTTCGGCTTTGCTCAGGGCAGGCTCTCGGCTCCGCTTCGCTCCGCTCGGAATGACCATGAAAAAAACGTCCCGGCTCACCGGGACGTTCTATTCCTCGTCTTCGTCGTCCTTCCTCCGTTTCTTCTTCTTCCGTTTGTTCATCATGCCCATAACCATCTTCCCGCCTTCGGCGATCGCGCCCAGGTACGAGGCGGATGACTCGACGCGCTCCTTGATGTTCATGACCGCGCGTTCGAGCTTCGCGACCTTGTCCAACGCGCCTTTCACGGTGCGGTTCGCGCGGTGCGCCAAAAGCGCCGCCTCGAACAGGAGCCACGTCAACATCGCGCCGATCCACACGGCCGCGATCGCGAGGATGAAGTAGAGCAAATCAAGCGGATTTTCAAGTGTCATAGCCCCTTGGTGAGCATGATAGCACACTTTACCTCTCTCTGTACGGGCGACGCATTGCGTCGCCCGTACAGGTTGCTTCTATAGCGACGGACTTTTTGCCGACAGATAGACCTTCCAATATACTGTGGGGATTATATGTCTGAATCCTTCGGAGAATCCATGCCGTCGGGCGAACACAGCCCAGAAGCTCGGGCGGAGTCGTCCCAAGAGCAACCATCAGAGCAGGCGGAAATGTCTGCCGCCATGGATCGCACGACGCGTACTGCGGATACGGCTCGATCTGCGTTTGATCAGGCAGGGCAATTTGCCGAGTCAGAAGGAGACGCCCTGGATCCTGAAACACGGAGTGAATTGGATGGTCTTCGCGCTGAAACCGATCAAGCATTCAGTGAACTTGGCGAACTTTCTGGCGAAGCAGATGCGGCCAAGGGAGGGTCTCCCGAATCTCAACCGAATGAAGGGACAGAACGGAAGGAGGGTGGCGTATTCGACCGTTGGGGGTTCCCAAGCATGTTCGGCGGTAAGGAGCCAACACCCGGAACTCCGGAATGGGCTGAATGGCTCGTACGAACAGGCCGCGGCATCAAAATAAAGAATGAGAAGATGTCGGGGGAATCGGCCGAGAGCGTAACGGCCCGTGCAATGGCAGAAGCTGATGCACAAGAACGAGAAGGTCAAATACTTCGTGAAGAAGCAATGACGCGACTGAAGGATCTTGAGCAAAGCGTTGAGGTCTTTCGACGGGCAAAAGAGTCAACGTCGGATCCAGAAACGATCCGTGAACGCGCGATTCAGTTATCAGAATTATTTCATCGTGAATTTGCAGATGTTTTAAAAAAGTCGAACGAGTATATCTCCAAGGTGGATATTACATCCGATCTTCAGGTACATGAGGGCATGAAATACCTGTTAACCATGGATGAACCGCTCGAAGGAATGCATCGTGTTCAAGATACGATCCATCGCATTCTTGTTGAGCACCATGGGACAGATTTGGTCCAGCCAGGATCTGTTGAGCAAAACGAGGAAACTGAATATCTACGTCACAAGATGGCCATTCAGAGTGCATCTGAGGATAAAACAAAGATCCCGCTCTCAAGTATTTCTGGACCTTAGTCAAACGCGTGACTGGATCTATTTCTGAGACCCCAAACGAATGCATTTATTCAACGAGTCGTTTCCGTAACGTCTGGATGGTACGTTCAGCCTGCTTCGCATCGACCTTACCCATCAATTGTACCGACTTGTGTTGGATTTCAAGAAATTTCTTTTGGAGTGTACGAGCATCTGACGTGATATCTTTCGGTGTACGATGTTTATTCTGATCCGTCATATGCATGATCATCTAATTTCTGCCTTGAACTTCTCCTTCAGCCCCAGCACCGCCTTCTCCAGCATCGCGTCAACATCCTCCGTCTTCAGCGTGCGTTCAGGCGACGCGAATGTGAGATGCATGGCGACGGACTTTTTCCCTTCTGGCAGTCCGCGACCCTGGTACGTATCGAACCATTCGACGTTGACGATCAACGAATCCGTGCGACGAATGGTCCGCGCGATGTCGTCGTATTCGACCCGTGCGTCGACCACGACCGCGAGGTCGCGTTTGGACTCGGGAAAGATCGACGGTGGGGCGTAGCGGCGTGTCGCCGTCGCGAAACTGAACACTTCTTTCAGCGGACAGTCGACCATCGCTACTCGACCCGTGATTTTGAAGTTCGAGACGATGGCGGGCGACACTTCTCCGACTGACGCGATCAATTTCCCGTCCTTGAACGCCTGCACCGAACGGCCCGGGTGCCAGAATCCGACTTCGGCGTTCCTGCGCCAACTCACGTCTTCGATCCCAAGTTCATGGAACAGATGTTCGACAAACCCTTTTGCCTCTCTCCATCCCTCTTCACCGACGAGGAACGCGCATCCCATCTCCAGCGCCTCGTCCGGCAGCTCTTTCCATCCGGTTCCCGGTTCCCGGTTCCCGGTTCCCGGGTAATAGACCTTTGCCACCTCAAAAAGTTTTTGATTCCTATATCTTTCTTCATTTTCCGCCACGATCTGCAAAAGCGACGGGAGCAGCGTCGTCCGCATGAACGTGAAGTCTGCCGTGAGCGGGTTTTGGACGTGGAGGCAGACCGACGGGTCGTATCCGGCTTTGCGATACACGTCGTCCGACGTGAACGAGTACGAGTACGTCTCGGCGAGTCCTGCGCCTTTCGCGACGGTACGGAGCCTGTCCTCCCACGCGAGCTCTTCGTTCCGGCGATGACGCACGGGCTGGCCGACTGGGAGGATAGGCGGGATGTTCGCGTAGCCGTAGACGCGTGCGATCTCTTCTACAAGGTCCTGGCCGCTTTCAACGTCGTGGTCGCGCCACCAAGGTACGACGGCGTGGATCGTCCCTCTTCCGCGGACAGAGACTTTGAAGCCGAGGTCGCGCAGGATGCCCACCTGCTTCGACTTCGGAATCTCAACCCCGATCTTCCGGTCAACGTCCGCGGTCGTGATGGAGTACGCGGCCGCTTTGTACTTCCCGGCGCGGACATCCGTCGGCGCGGACGCGACGTGACCGCCGCACAAGTCCAGCGTGAGTTCAACCGCGCGCGCGAGCGCGAACGGCAGCGCTTCGGTGGAAAGACCTTTCTCAAAACGCAACTGCGAGTCTGAATAGACGTTCAAGCGGCGCGCGGTGCGGCGGACGGACACTGGATCAAACGTTGCGGCTTCGAAAATGACGTCTTCGGTCTTCTCGCCGACAGCGCTCCGCTCCCCACCGATCACGCCGGCGATGGCAACCGGCTTCTCCGCGTCCGCGATTACGAGCGTCTTGTCGTCGAGCGCGTACTCCTTGTTGTTCAGCGCCTGTATCTTCTCGCGCGGACGGGCGAGACGGACGTGGATTTCCGGGCCCTTGTCCCCCATTCGAAGCTTGGCCGTGTCGAACACGTGCATGGGCTGCGCGAGTTCCAGCATCACGTAGTTCGTGATGTCCACGAGCCGCGAGATCGAATTGAGACCCGCAGACGCGAGGCGACGTTTCATCCACCACGGCGACGGTCCGTTCGTGACACCCGAGACGCGCACGGCCATGTAGCGGGGGCAGAGACGACGGTCGCTTATCTTTACCTGTACGGGCGTAGCGCGCTGCGCCCGTACAAGACGAGGGAGTGTCGCTCCACTCCACAAGAATTTCTTCCCCAAAATCGCGCTCGCTTCGCGCGCGAGGCCGACCATGCACATGGCGTCCACGCGGTTACTCGTGACCTCGATGTCCATCACAACGTCGTCGGTGAGACCGAGGGCATCGGCCAGCGGCGTCCCTGGTTTGACCTTAATGTCAGGCAACGCCACTCCCAAATCCAAAATCTCCCGTTCCGCATGCGGAAACGCGTCCGCGAGGCCGATCTCGTTCGCGGCGCAAATCATCCCTTCGCTTTTCTCGCCTCGAATCGTGGCGGGCGTAAGCTTCACCCAGTCCCCGACCCCATGCCACCGGACCTTGGCGCCAACCTGCGCAACGGCGACCCACTGGTCCTTTTTCAAATTCGACCCGCCGCACACGATCTGTACGGGCGACGCGTGCGTCGCCCCGACGTCAACCATAGCGAGCCGCAGCTTGTCTGCGTTCGGATGTTTTCTGATGTCAGTCACATGTCCGACGACGACCCTATTCAGCATCTCACCCACCGGATGGATCTTTTCGACGGCTGGACCTGAAAGCGCCATGCGACGCGCAAACTCCTCCACCGTGACGCCTTTCAGGTTCACGTAGTGTTTGAGCCGGTCAAATGAGACCAAGGAGTTCATACTTAGAACTGCCCCAAAAACCTCATATCGTTCTTATAAAGGACGCGGAGATCATCGAGCTGCACGCCGCTCTTCATGACAGCCGATCGTTCCACGCCCCAGCCGAACGCGAGACCGGAGAATTTCTTGGGATCGAGCCCTGCGGCCTTGAGCACGTTCGGATGGAGCATCCCGGCGCCGCCGAGTTCGAGCCAGCCGCGCTTGCACGTGCGGCACTTCTGGCGGTCAGGACCAAGACCGGTGCCGTTGCAGACCCCGCAGGAGATGTCGAACTCGAAGGACGGCTCGGTAAAGCGGAAGTGGTGCGGACGCAGGCGCGCGCGGCGTTCCGGGCCGAAGTATTCCTTGGCGAAGTAGTCCAGCACGCCGATCAGGTGCGCGAGCGACACGTCCTTGTCCACGTACACGCCGTCGAACTGGTGGAACATAGGCACGTGCGTCACGTCGATCTGCCGGCGGTACGTCTTCGCGATGTTGATGGCGCGGATGGGAGGCTTCTCGGACGCGAGGATGCGCGCGGTGCCACTCGTTGCGTGCGGCGTCAAAATCATCTTCCCCCACTTGGGGTGGACCGGCGCGTCCATGAAGAAGGTTTCCCACTCGTCGCGCGCTGGATGGTCGGGCGGCATGTTGAGCGACTCGAAGGCGTACCAGTCCCACTCGACCTCGGGCTCGCGGGTGCGCACGAAGCCGATGCGTTCGAAGATGGCCGTGATCTCGCGGATGGCGTGCGTGACGAGGTGGAGGTGGCCTTCGGGAGGACGAGTCCCAGGCTCCGTGACGTCCACGCGCTCGCTGTCGGCGACGGACGAAGCCGCGGAGGCGGACAGACGCTCTCGCGCAGCCGCGATGCGCCGCTCGCCTTCCATCTTGACCTCGTTCGCCATCCTCCCAAGCTCGCGACGCTCTGACTCTGGCAGATCGCCCAAAGACCGCAAGACGGCAGTCAGCTCACCCTTCCGACCCAAAAAACGGATTTCAGCAGCCTCAAGGTCTGCGAGGGACGACGCAGCCTCCACGGCCTTCAGCATTTCGTCTTTCAGGGCGCTTAACTTCTCCGAGACCATAATGGGAACATCTTACAGGAATAGTCGTAAATGACGAATGATTCCGTGTACGGGCGACGCGGTGCGTCGCCCCGACCGTTATATCGTATTGATGAGCTATGACATGGAACCCGTAGGGGCGCACTGCGTGCGCCCCGAACGTTGTGCCGACCTGGTCGGGGCGCACGCAGTGCGCCCCTACACGAACCGCGAGGCGATTACATCCCCACCAGCCCCTTCAGCCCTCCCACGATCGCTCCCCCGTACCGCCCGAGGTCGCGGAGCGTGACGAGCGCGATGAGCGCGAGCAGGATCAAAAATGAAATGTTGTGGATGAGCGCTTCCGTGGTGCGACGGATGGCTTTGCGGCGCAGGCCTTCGACAATCAGAAAAAGTGCGCGGCCTCCGTCCAACGCCGGAATGGGCAGGAAGTTCACGACCGCAAGATTAATAGACAGGATCGCCATGAATTGCACGAGCGGCATGATCCCCTGCTTGGCGATGCGTCCCGTGATGACGGCGATGCCGACCGGACCCGAGACCTGTTCGGCCGTCTCTCCTCCGCCTTTCACGAGATCGCGGAATAAGTCAATGAACGTGAGCAAGACGACCTTGGTATACGTCCCTGTGAGAACAACGCCGTTCTGGATCGCGAGCAACGGCGGGAAACGGACGATCCCCGTATCAATCAGTCCAACGCCGATGCCTGTCCGTTTGGCTTCTTCGAGATAGACAGGAGTGACGTTCAAGGACACTTCCTGCTCGTCACGCCGAAGGAGGAGCGTGAACGGACGTGTGCCCTGCGAGACGATGAGCTCCCGCACCTGCTCGAGCGTTGTCGCTTCGTCCGGGCCGATGCGCACGATCACGTCGCCTTCCTTCACGCCCGCTTGCTCGGCTGGAGACCCCTTCAGCGTCTCGATGATCGAGACTTCGCGTTGTTCAACGGTCGCGCCGGGAGGCAACTGGTCTACGACCGTGGGAACGCCGACTGCCAGGCCGATGGAAAGGAGAATCGCGGCCAGCACCCAGTTCATGCCGACTCCTGCCGCGAGAATGATGATGCGCTGCCAGATCGGCTTCACATGGAACGAGTCCGCGTCATTCTCCCCGTCTCCCTGCTCGCCCTTGATCCGGACAAACCCTCCGATCGGGAGCCAGTTCAACGACCAGATGGTGTTCTCGTACTCTTTCCGGTCTTTGCGACCGACCTTCTTCCATTTCTTCCCGACCTTCACGAATCCCACCACGCGCGGCGGGATGCCGTACCCGAACTCGTCGGCCTTCACGCCGAACAGTCTGGCGGCGACGTAGTGGCCAACCTCATGGACGAGCACGAGGACGGAGAGGACGAGGAGGAAAATGAGGAGGGTCAACATGAAAACGATCATAACACGACTTGCGCGAGTCGCGCATTGTCCTATATCCTGCGCGGCCTGTACCTTTTCACCAGGAGGCATCCTATGGTTCTCACGCTGACCGGACCGTCGGGCACAGGGAAAACCAGCATCGCAAAGCGGCTCCTCACGGAACTGCCGCATGCGAGTCTCCTCCGAAGCTACACCACGCGCGATCCGAGACGGACAGACCTCCCCGGCGAGTACGCGTATGTGACGCAGGACGCGTTCGATGGAATGCAACGTGAAGGCGAATTCGAATGGACCGCATCGCTCACCGGGACCTGGTACGGAACGCGCCGCGAAGACCTGTTCATTGCGATCCAGCATCCGATGAACGCGTGGATCTCGATCCTCGTCCCCGAACGCGTCCCCAACATCCTCCACGTGGCTCGCGAACTTAGAAGCTTGAACAACGTAAAAGCGTTCTTCATCCTCCCGCCGTCTGGTTCCGTGCTTGAAGACCGGATGCGCGAACGGGGTGACAGTCGCGACGCCATCGAAAAACGCCGCACAGCCGATTCCTCATGGGAGGACGCTGCCCGCATGTCCGGGCTCCCCTACGTCTTCATCGAAGACCTGAACGGCCCGATCGACCTCAAGGTCCAGGCCATCAAACGGCACCTCCTCTAGTCCCCGCTGGAAACCTCGCGTTCAGCGGGGTTTTCGTTTGGGTCGGGTAGGGCGACCCGATGGGTCGCCCAGTACGCCGTGACTCGAGATCGGGGCGATGCACCGCATCGCCCCTACCCGATCAGAAATCCAACCCTTCGCGTGCAGGCACGCCGTGATAGAAATAATGCTTGACGAGCTTCATCTCCGTGACGAGATCGGCGAGGTCGCGGAAACTCGCGGGAGCGTCGCGCCCGGTCAGGATGAGCTCGACGTCGTCGGGTTTGGACTTGATGACGGTGAGGACGTCCTGTTCGTTCAACATGCCGAGGCTGACGGTCGAGTTGATTTCGTCCAAAATGACGAGTTGGTGGTCGCGGCGAGACAACAGGTCTCGGACGATGGCGAGGCCGCGCTCGGCTTCGGCCTTATCTTCGTCCGTGACGCCAAAACGGAACTTGTTGGTCTTAGGATCAATGCGGTCCAATCCCGTCGGAACAATGTCGATCTCGCCGGCAAACTTCGAGCCGAGGACGTGGCGCTCCGAGTAGTGCGTCCCGCCTTTGTCGAAATACACGATTGCGACTTTCATGCCTTTCCCAGCTGCACGGATCGCGGTGCCGAGCGCGGCCGTGGTTTTCCCTTTCCCGTTGCCGGTGAAGACCTGGATCAGACCCTTGGATTTCATGCGTGGCATTATTGCAGATGAATGATGGATTACGAAAGCGCCCCATCCGAGTCGGAGGGGGCGCCTAGCGCTTTTCTTGCGGGACGCGGATGTGCGAATGACGAAGGAGCTGGATCTCGGTCTCGATGAGAGCCGCCCAATCGTCATCCGAAATTGTCTCGTTGATCTGGAGACGGATGGGG
>Ga0155402_115_pt2 | contig 8436 bp, 9 predicted proteins | sample RifCSPhighO2_02_FD_106370 | JGI IMG/M metagenome (GOLD analysis project Ga0155402, IMG submission 106370) | Candidatus Uhrbacteria bacterium RIFCSPHIGHO2_02_FULL_60_44 | reverse complement strand
CGGCCACGTGCTCGCAGTGTCGCGGCGCGGGGAAATACGCGCAGACGCAGCGAACGCCGTTCGGGATGATCCAGTCGGTCGTGACGTGCAGCGCGTGCCACGGGTCGGGGTCTGTTCCGGAAAAGACCTGCCGGACGTGTCACGGAACTGGCGTGTACGTGGAGACGCGGACGCTCGACGTTGAGATTCCCGCAGGCATCGGCGACGGTGAGACGATCAAGCTCACGGGTCAGGGCGAAGCCGCACCGCACCAGGGGACGTCCGGAGACCTGTACGTCCACGTCCGCGTGGGGTCGCATCAGCGTTTTCGCCGCGAGGGGAATGACGTCATGTCAGACGAAGCGGCGCCCTTAACTGCATTCCTGCTCGGCGGCGTCGTCGCCGTGGAGACGGTGGATGGGCGGGCGGACCTTTCCGTGCCTCCAGGGACGCGTCCCGGGACCGTATTCAAGCTTCGCGGGCAGGGGATTCAGTTCCTCCGGTCCCGCGGGCGCGGCGACCACCTCGTGACGCTCCACGCGGACATGCCGAAAAAATTGACGCGGGAGCAGAAGAAGTTGATTGACGATCTGAAAGGACTGGGTTTGTAGAATGTGATATCATAGTCCCCGTATGCAAGGATTTCTTGCGGGAATCAACTGGGCCACGCCGAATTGGGACACGTTCATTTTATTGCTTTTTATCATCGGCGCGCTCCTGTATGGACTGTCTCTTGGCCGTGACCGCGTGATCGTGATCCTGGTCTCCGTGTATATGGCTCTCGCCGTGGTGGCGAACGCGCCGGTGTTGCGGGATTTGAATCTGCTTCAGCTGTCGTTGAACGACAATTACGTGCTGAAGATCGGTTTCTTCCTGGGCATGTTTGTGGCGCTGTTCTTCCTCCTGTCCCGGAGCGCGCTTCTCCACACGATCGGTTCGGCCGGCGCGCCGGGGTCCTGGTGGCAGACGATCGTGTTCAGCGTGTTACAAGTCGGACTGCTCATTTCAATCACGCTCACGTTCATCCCGCAGGACGTGACGAACACCCTCACGCCGTTCACGCGCGACGTGTTCCTGTCGTACTGGGGCAGGTCCGCCTGGCTCATCCTTCCGGTCGTGTTCATGGCGATCGCGCCGCGCCCCAAGTCTTTTCACGGAAGCTCGTAGGGTCTAAGGTCCATGGATCTCCATGGATAAGAGAGATTTCACGAAATTTTACGACAAGCATTTCAAGGCGATCTACAAGTTCGTCTATTTTCGCGTTGGAGGGAGCAGGGAGACGGCGGAAGACTACACGCATGACGTGTTCCTGAAGGCGTTCGAGGCCTTTGAGCGGTACGATCCCAAGATCAGCGGCGCGGCCTGGATTTATACGATCGCGCGGAATCACGTGATCAACCAAGCGGCGAAATCGCGGCCGCAGACCGATATTGCCGATGTCGAAGACGCGTTGGGAGACGATCGGGACTGGGTCGCGACCATGGAACTGCGGCACGACCAGCACAGGCTCTTGAACGCCATTCGCTGTCTTCAGAAAGACGAAGCTGAACTTGTCCGGATGAAGTATCTCGAAGGCTGGAAATTCGAAGAGATTGCGGAGGTGATGGGTAGGTCCTCGGGTGCGCTCCGCGTGCAGGCCGGGAGGGTCTTGAAGAAATTAAAGGCTCTGTTGAAACAAAAATAGGCCTTATCGGTATATCCCTGTGATTATGCTGTGGAGCATCCGACAGAATCTGAAGCGTCTTTCCCGGCTGGCCGAACCGCGTCCGGCGTTTCAGCGTGCATTGCGCAAGGAGTTAGTCGTTCCACGCCCGTGGTTCGTGGCTGTCCTGAAACCTGCGTTCGCGACGGTCTCAATCGTCACGATGCTCGGCGCGGGCACCGCCACGTACGCCTACACGTCGGACGACGTGGTCCCGGACCATCCGCTCTATCCCATCCGCGAGCAAGTTGAGCGGGTCGAAGAAGCGATTGCGGTCACGCCGGCGAAAAAGGCCGCCGTGAAGATCAAGCAGCTCAAAAAGCGCGTACGCGAAATGGAGATCATGGCCGTGAAGCGCAAGGTCATTCAACAGTCGCATGTTCAAAAATTTACGACGAACTTTGAGCAAGCGGTCACGACAGGCGAACCCCTACAGAATGGAGAACGAGCGACATTCGACGATGCGCTTTCCGCCGTTGAACAAAAACAAGCCCGCGTGCTCGAACGCGTGAAGGAACGCATCCCCGATGAACAGGTCCGGGAGCGGTTGGAAGCTGTCATCGAGGAGGAGACGCGGATCGTCACGGAACGGATTGAGAAACTCCAGGAGAAGCGCAAACTCAAATTCGAACTCCAGCTCAAGCGCAAGGAAGCCATCGAACAGCGACTTCCCTTTAAGCTCGAAGAGAACGACGTGCGGGTTCTCCCTACCGAGGACGTGGAAGGCACTCTCGGTGCGACGGGAACGCGCATGCCCCCGAAAGACCCTCTCGGACTTCCGCCCAAGCGCATCATAAAGCCCATCACACAAGATCGTTTCGAAGCTCTCCGCATCCGGTTGCGCGGCGTGATTGAGCGTGGTCGGCTTCAGATTCTTCGCCGGAAGGACGGCGGCATCGAATTGGTCGCCACGAGTTCCACGCCTCCCGGCATCAAACTGATCCTGAAGGACATCAATGCGAGGCTTGCGAACGATCCGGGTCTCGTTGCGCCGATCCCGGTGAAGCCGGTGCTGATGAAGCCTCTCTTGGATCGTCCTCCGGAAGAACCGATCGCCGAGCCCTTCCCGAAACCGCCGATCTTGCAACAGCCCAGCACGGTCGAACCGATAGAAAACATCCGCCTGTGAGCGGATGTTTTCGTTCCGTCTCTATCGCCGTGTTCTGCGGATCTCGAGTCGTGATGCGTAGAAGCTTTCAGCGCGTGCTACGTCTTCCTGGTTTGTCGAGAACGCCGTGACGAGATCACCTGTTTGAACATCCGTAAGCGCGATTTCTTTAGCCACGAATGGGCTTGGCGGGGTCGGGGGACTGCCTCCGGGCTTCAGCTTTCCCATCTGTTCGGCGAAAGCCTGTTGCAGCTTCTGCATTTCCTCCGCCGGGCGCAGACTCATCAGAACGATGACGGTGTCTTTCGTGACGTACGCCGCCCGCGTGAGACCGACGCCGTCCACGCGTTCGTCCATGACGAGGCCCATTGCCGTGAACGTCACCGAGTCGGTCGCGACGTCCGTGATTGTCCCGGAGAGCGCTTGACGAGTCGGCAGACTTGGGAGCCCCGCCTGCGACGCGAGCTCGCGGGCCTTGGTGAATCCGTCCACATACCCGTCTCCGTACGTCTTGATGCCGAAGCCGGTCGTTTTGAACGATGTGTTCTGAAGGATCACGAGGACCATGGCCGTGACGAACAGCACGACGGCCAGCGTAACGAGGATGTAGCGCGAAGCGCTTTTTTCAGAGTAAGCGTGCATATGATTAGGTAGTGATGAGTATACCACGAGGCCGCACGGGTCGCATTGTATTGACGCCTTGTGATCGCGCGCATAGCATAACGCCGGAGGATACATGCACTTTCGAGCGAGTGGACGGCGCATTGCCGTCGATGTTGATTCCTGGCACCTTCCCCTCCCAACGGGTGAAATTCTGAATCGTCTTCGACAGAGCGGGTTCGTTCTGCGCGACATCGATGTCTCCAGACTCTCGCTTTCGTGCGTGGAGCGATCCGTCTATCGTCGCGGCGCGCGGTTTGTTGAAGCGCCACGCGCGTTCGACTGTTCGAGTTTCGCCAAATGGCTCTACGCCGAGCGCGGCATCTGGATTCCGCGCAGGTGTCTGCATCAGTTTTCCGCGGGCATTCCCGTCGAAGACGACGAGATCATGCCCGGCGACCTCGCCTTCTTAAGCGGATCGATCTGTCCGCCGGTCGGAACGCCCGACGCGCATGTGAGTCACGTCGGCGTTGTCACGGATCGCGGACTCGTCGTGCACGCGACGCCTGACGCCCAACTCGGGGTCTCCTGCGATGATCTCACGCACTGGAAACGCAAAGAATCCTGGTGCGGCGCGCGTCGCTTTGTTCCGTTTGGCCGAGACGTCCTCACGTTTGACATTCCCTCTCATCTCGAAATCGAAACGTCGGACGATGTGTGCTGGCATCTCCTGGAAACGATCGATTGGTCGAATTGAAAAGCCGGCGGTCGCGTTCTGTGACCGCCGGCTGTTGCGTGCGCCTACAGGAGAAGCGCCTTGAGCACCCTTGCATACAGATCCTCCACGATCTGCTTTTGGCGTTTGCCCATCGTCGCGTAGTTGTCGAGGCCGGGCGCCGCGTTGATCTCGATGATGACGTAGGAGGCGGGCGAATGATCGAGCTCGTCCCGGCTCATCACATCGATGCCGATGTAGCGGAGGTTCATGTCGTGCGCGATCTTCTTCGCGAGCGCCGCCCACGTCGGATGAATCGCCGTCGTCACGTCGATGGCGTCGCCGCCCGTGGAAAGATTCGCGTTGGGCAGAAGAACGATCTTCTCGCCTCTATTCGGCACCGTTCTCCGCGTCACCCCCTGTCGCTGAAGTTCTGCCGTGATGCGATCGTCATGCGGTTTGAGGATCGTGTCGCGACCGACGCGAATGAACGAGAGCTGCTTCTTTCGAAGTAATTGCGCGATCGTCATGCGCCCATCGCCCGTCACGGACAGCGGAAGACGCTCGTATGCCGAAATCACCACGCCGTCGAGAACGACGATGCGATAGTCGTGGCCCGTGACGACGCGCTGCACCAGGAACACGCGCTCGTTGTGCTCGAAGGCCTTGATTGCGCGCAGGAGTTCGCGCTTATTGTAGACCTTGCGGACACCGGATCCCTGGCTCTTGCTGTTCGGCTTCACGATGACCGGAAATCCGATGCGCTTTGCGTAGCGATATGCGGCATCCGGACCGCGTCGACTACCGATGGATTTGCACCACCGCGGCGTATAGAAGACTTCGCCCGATATGATCGGATAGCCCATTCGGCGCAGAAAGTGATCGGCGTACGCCTTGTCCCGCGCAATCTCGGAGGCTCCAAGCCCGTTCAGATCGAGATTCGTGTTGCGGAAGTATCGTTTGCGCCCGTCGGGCAGAACGATTTGCCCGACATAACCCCACATCGGCTCGACGTGGACTTCGATCCCCATCTTCTTCGCCAGCCGCTCGATGGTGGCCGTCACGAGTGTTCTCTGTTTCTTCATGAAATTTCTCCGAAAGGGTACAGTGATCTTTGGAAGGAACCAAGTTCCTTGTAGATCAAAATGAGAAAAAAGTCAAGCCTTCCGGCATCATTCTCGCGGCTCCTCCGAACGGCGGATTTGATCGTATCCTACACTCCTCTGCCGGACGAGCCGGATCCGCGCTCGATCGAGGGATGTGCTGGCCCGAAGTCACGAATCGTGGCGCTGGATCAAAATCCTTCAAGCGACCCCATCGATACCGCGCGCAAACTCCGTGACGCGCATGGCGATGTTGACCGCGCTATTCTGTTGATCCCGGGGCGCGCATTCGATCTGATCGGGACGCGGCGTGGCCGTGGTAGAGGATGGTACGATCGTTTTCTTCATGAACTGCCTCGGAATTGGATGCGCGTCGGGGTCGCATTCTGCGGGCACATCCATGAAAACGAACTGTTACGCAATATGTGGGACGAACCGATGGACAGGCTCATGATCAATGACGCCGACGGTTGGCATATGCGGCGTTGTACAGGTCATCGCGTGGATCAATCGTGAGCGACGCGATGGACGGCGCATGCCCTCCGAACACGACGTCCGCGCCTTCAATCACCGCGAGCGGCCGGCGTTCCGCACCCTCGCCCATCACGAGCACCGCGGCGACGGCGAGTGCGTTCACGATGTTCGCTTGAGTCCGTTTCAGTTTTCGTCCGAAGAGATCCGGCATCCCCACATAGTTCTTGATCGGCGCGAACCCTGCATATCCGACGGCGACGCCCATCGTGCCGACGCGCATCGGATAAATCCGCGTGTCCGTGATGATCACGCCGAGCCTTTGCAGACGGTAGCGCTTTTTGAGTCGCGTGATGAGCGATGCGGCGGTTCTTTGAATATTCCGGGGCAGCAGAATGAGCGATCCGTCCGCGTTCGACTCATCCACTCCCGCGTTCGCGACCCATTCTCCGTTGACCTTCGTCAAGAAACACCAGGGGGTCTTCAGCGTCTGCGACGACCCCTTTCGAATCCATCGCTCTTTCTCCATTGGTCCGGTGAGCGAAACAACGCGGCCTTGCGAAAGCGCGACAATCTTCGACGTAACGGCGATGATCCCGCCCTCGTTAGGCCGCGCGAGATGTTCAACGATAAAATCTTCCAAAGAATCTCCTTGCCGAAACATGCGCGTCCGGATTGGAATGACTTTCATCTCAAACATAGTTCGAATACGGCGTATAGGATGACATGTGAGTGAAATATAGTTATCCACCATCCCCTTACCAAGCAGGCTTGACAGTGGTATGTTGAAATTAGGCAAGCAGCAGAGCGGGTATGCCAGACTTGACATTTTCGCTCAATCATGCTGTAATGCTTTATCTGCTCCACAGGTCTCAAAAGCCTGAAAAGCGGGTGTCTTGCGGGCAATAGGGCCCGTAGGAGTCTCTCTCAAGGCAGTACTTTCAAAACTACTGGCAACAAAAGGAGTCCGACCATGAAGGCGATTGAGTGGCGCTCAAGTGCGCTTTGCGCACTGTTCATCGCCGTTCTCGCCTGGGGATGCTCGGGCGACGGCGAGGGCCCGAAGGGGTCCAACACCGGCGGAGAAGGTTCCGTCTGCACGTTGAGTACCGGATGTCTCGAAGGAGGCAGCGGTCTGGGTGGCATCGCCTCGGGCGGAAGCTCGGGTACCGGTGGAACCCCGTCAGGCGGGGGAACCGGAGGCGATCCGGGCGGTGCGGGTGGTGTCGGTGGAGCCTCTGGCTCCGGCGGCTCATCCGGCTCGTCAGGCGGTTCGGCCAGCGTCAGCGGAACGTCCGGCGCGTCCGGCGACAGCGGAGCCTCTGGTTCCGGCGGTACGTCCGGCAACGGCGGCGGTTCGGCCAGCGTCAGCGGAACGTCGGGTGCCGGAGGAGTCTCCGGCAACGGCGGAACTCCGTCTGGAGGCGCGGGCGGCGACCCCGATGCAGGCTTGGGCGGCGCTGCCAGCTATGCTGGAGCCGCAGGATCAAGCGGCGTCGCAGGCTCGGGCGGCGAGCCCGATGCCGGCACCGGCGGCACGACCGCAACGGGCGGCGCCTCTGGAAACGGAGGGGCCGCAGGCAGCTCGGGAACGACCGCAACTGGCGGCACCGGAGGCGATCCCGACGCAGGCGACGGCTCGGCCGGTTCGTCCGGCACGGGCGGCTCGGCAGGATCCGACGCAGGAATCGGCGGCAGCGGGGGCACGGGCGGAACTCCGCCACAGCCCTTCAGCTGTTCCGGCTGGACGCGTGACACCACGTTCCCGGCAGGCATGGACCTGACCGGCGACATCTGGGCCTCGTCCGCAAGCGACGTCTACGTCGCGACCGGCACCTACGCCACGGGCGAGATCGCGCACTACGACGGTGTGAACTGGAGCCCGATGACGCTACCGACGATGACCGATCCGTGGTTCGCCATGTACTCGGTCTGGGGCTCGTCTGCGAATGACGTATGGGCTGGTGGCAACACGAAGCCTTCCGCCGGAGCAGCACGGGGCAAATTGCTGCACCGCGTCAACGGCGGCGCGTGGACGGTTGATTCGAACCTGGTCACTGTCTTCGGCGACACGGGTGTGCGCTCCATTTGGGGCACAGACGCTTCGAATGTTTTCGTCATGGTGGACGTGTACTTCGGATCGACGCTCTGGGATACCAAAATCTTCCAAAAGAACGGAAGTGCTTGGATCCAGATGACTTTGCCGGCACACTCCGCCCCAACCAAGATGAACGCGTTCTGGGGCAAGTCTGCCACTGAGGTCTACGCGGTCGGGTCCAGGCTCGATTCTGGAAAAAATCCGATCGAAGGGATCCTCTGGAAGTTCAACGGATCGACGTGGTCCAAGATCACGACGATCCCTTCGGACGTGGTCTACCTCTCGGACGTTCATGGCGCGACGGATCTGTACGTCGTGGGGTACTCCGGTACTCCCGGCAACTACCGCGGCGTTCGTCTCGGTTCCACGGACCTCGTGTCCTGGGATCGGAACAACAGCAGCGTCACGGACTCGGAGCACTCTGTCTGGGTGCCGAGGGACGGTGCGTGCCTCTCCGGAGGAAGCGCATTCCCCAACGGTGCTGGGACCGCTCGTCTGAGCGAACTCAGCCTCGGTTCGTGGAGTGCGGAAGCGCCTCTTGACAGCATCGCAGAGTTCGTCACCGGCATCATGCCCATGCCTGTGAACCAGGTGTGGCTCGCGACGTACGGTAATAGCGGTGCGGACGCGGCAGTCTATCATGGAACCTGCCAGTAGCCC
>Ga0155402_113_pt1 | contig 12132 bp, 14 predicted proteins | sample RifCSPhighO2_02_FD_106370 | JGI IMG/M metagenome (GOLD analysis project Ga0155402, IMG submission 106370) | Candidatus Uhrbacteria bacterium RIFCSPHIGHO2_02_FULL_60_44 | reverse complement strand
CCTGTAAGACATGCCTACTATGAATATCTCGATGATTCAGGGCAATGTCTTAGATGTGCGCTGCGATCTTCTCGTGGTGAATCTCTTTGAGGGCGTGGAGCGTCCCGGCGGCGCGACGGGCGCGGTCGACGCCGCGATGGGAGGCGCATTGTCTGATTTGATCAAACGAGACGGTTTTCAGGGGAAGCTCGGCGAGCGTCTCGTGTTCCCGACGTTCGGCAAGCTGAAAGCGCGCAAGGTTTGCGTTCTGGGTCTCGGACCTCGCAAGACTTTCAATGAAGATACGATCCGGATCGTGGGCGGACACATCATCAAAGCGTCGCGCGATGCGAAAGCCAGGAAGGTCGCCACGATTCTGCACGGCGCAGGGATCGGCGGATTGGACGTCCGGGCGGCCGCACAGGCGCTCGGTGAAGGTCTTCGACTCGGCGCGTACCGCTTCCACGCGTATCGCGGCACGGGGACAAAGGATCAGGCGGACAAGAAAGACATCCAGGACGTCGTGATTGTCGAAGCCGAACGGTCCAAGATGAAAGACGCGATACAAGGTCTCGACCGCGCGCAGGTCTTGTCCGATGCGGCCATGCTCGCGCGCGATCTCGTGAACACGCCGTCGCGCGACATGACGCCCGCGCACCTCGCGGACGTGGCGCGGTCGCTCGCCACGCGCGGGTCGCGCATTCGGTGCAAAGTCCTTGACCGTGAACAGATGGAGAAACTCGGGATGGGCGCGGCGCTCGCCGTCGCATCCGGGTCCGCGCACCCGCCGGTCGGCGTCCACCTCACATACACGCCGTCCAGGCGTCCGAAGCGTCGCGTGGCCGTGATCGGCAAGGCCGTGACGTTTGATTCAGGCGGACTGAACATCAAACCGGAGAAGGGGATGGTGACCATGAAGATTGACATGGCGGGCGCCGCGTCGGTCATCGGTCTCTTCAAAGTCCTCCCTGCGTTGAATCTGCCGATCGAAGTCCACGGAATTTTCTTGGCTGTCGAGAACATGCCGAGCGGCACGGCGTACCGTCCGGGCGACGTGGTCCGCGCCATGAACGGCATGACGATTGAGATTCTGAACACGGACGCCGAAGGCCGCGTCACGCTCGCCGATGCGTTGTCGTATGCGACGAAGAAGATCAAACCTGACATCATGGTTGACCTCGCGACCTTGACCGGCGCGGCCGTGGTCGCGCTCGGCGAAGAGATTACGGCCCTCATGACGAACGACCGTCGTCTTGGGAAAGACCTGCTCCGCGCCGCAAGCATCACAGGCGAGGCCATGTGGCAGCTGCCGCTCTACGGGACGTACGATGACGCACTCAAGTCCAAAATCGCGGACGTTAACAATACGGGCGGACGCGATGCGAGCTGCATCAAGGGCGGTTTGTTTCTCCAGCGTTTCGTCGGCGCCACGCCGTGGGCGCACCTCGACATCGCCGGGCCGTCGTACTGCGAAAAAGAAACGCGTCCGGACGTGCCGCACGGCGGCACCGGCGTGGGCGTGCGGACGCTCGCGGCGTGGTTGGAATCAATCAAATAGCGTCCGGTCGGTGTAGGGGCGGACTGCGTCCGCCCCGATCTCGTGGCGCAACGGTCGGGGCGCACGCAGTGCGCCCGTACCGGGGATATCCACACTGTGTCTATTTTTATGCTATACTGGCGACACTATGAACGTTAAAGTCTACTCCACGCCCACATGTCCGTACTGCAAGCTCGTGAAGGAATACCTTACGGAGAAGAAGCTCGCATTCACGGATATCGACGTTGCCGCAAACCCGCAGGCCGCGAACGAGATGGTCAAACTGTCTGGCCAGATGGGCGTACCGGTGATCGACATAGACGGCCAAGTCATCGTCGGCTGGAACAAAGGCGCGCTGGAAGAAGCGCTGGGGATGAAGCAGAAGGCGTAACGTCGCAAGCAATACAAAACCGGCCGTATGGCCGGTTTTTCATCTTATGCCTTTCCCAGCGTCTTCTCTCCCGGTTTCCATTCCATGGGGCAGAGTTCTCCGGACTGGAGCGCTTCGAGCACGCGGAGCGTCTCGGCCACGGAACGGCCCACGGAGCCGGCGCTCACGAGCACGTATTTGACAACGCCATCGGGATTGATGAGGAACAGGCCGCGTTGCGCTTCACCGTTGTCTTCATTTAAGACTTGATAGTCGCGGGCGATCCGGAGACTCGTGTCTGCCAGCACAGGGTAGGCCACGTTCGGAAGGTCACGTTCGAACCAGGCTTTATGGCACCACGTGGAATCCGTGGACGCGGCCACAATTTCGCAGTTCATTTTGCGGAACGTGTCGACGGCATTGCTGAATCCTTTGAGCTCCGTCGGACAAATGAAGGTGAAGTCACGCGGATAGAAGAACAGGGCCAACCACTTGCCTTTATAGTCTCCGAGACTCACGGTCGCATCCTTCTTGCCTTTCTGGTATGCAGGGACGTTCGTGAAGTCTGGGGCTTTGTTGTCGATGAGGATCATAATTATTCTTGTGAAGCAGAGTAGAGTTTATTCGCTTTCTTCCAGTCAAAGTTTTTCCAGAAGTCGCCGATGTACGCTTTGCGGTCCGAGCCGTAGTCAATGAAGTAGGCGTGTTCGTACACGTCCAAGACGATGACGGGAAGGCAGCCCCACACGCCGCCCTGGTTGTGCGCGTCGCCGGTGTAGACGCGCAGTGCGGCGTCGTGCGTGTCCCAGGCGAGGACCACCCAGCCGCGCGCGGCCATGCCGCAGGCGCTGAAGTAGGCGAGGAAGTTCTCGAGCGAACCGTACGTTGTCGCGAGCGCGTCGACCAATGGTCCGGCCGGTGTTCCGTCGCCGCCCAGCACGTCGAAGTACCATTCATGCAGGTACACGCCGTTCACCGCGAATGTTTCGCCGTCTTTGAGGGCGCGCAATTCCGAGTAGCTTTGGTTCGCGGTCGAGACGTCGCCGCCTTTCTCGAGCGCGGCGAGTTTGTCCTGCACCTCGTTCTTTTTCGCCACATAGCCCGCGTAGAGCTTGTCGTGGTGGATCATGAGCGCTTTGTCGCTGATTCCTTGCAGGGGTCCTTTGAATGGCAGCGGTTTTAAGTCGGTTTTCATACGATGGAAGCAACGGCTTTAAGAATATCTGAATTTTTTGGCATGCCGCGGCGCAGGAAAAAGATTCGTCCGTCCTTCCCGATGCCCACGACGGTCCGTTTGATGATCCTTGCTTTGAAGAACTGTTTGATGGCGCCATAGCGCGCGCTGACCTTTTTTCCTTTGTCGATCAGGAGCGGAAAGGGTAAGCCGAACTTTTTTGCGAATTTATTGTGCGAGTCCGCGTCCGCGTGGTTCACGCCGTAGACCGCGGTCCCGGCGAACTTCCGCCAGTCATCGCGGATCGCGCAAAGCTGCATGGTGCAACCCGGCGTCATGTCTCCCGGGTAGAAGATGAGGACGACGCTTTTTTTGCCTCTGAAGTCTTTCAGCGACACCGCATTGCCGGCCGCGTCCTTCAATGTGAAGGAGGGGGCTCGCGAACCGACGGTCAGAAGCTTTTTGGGGGGCATAGGGAGGACGATTGCCAAGTTGTGCCTAAAGGAACAGAATAACAGACGCATCTATGGCAGGCCAGCCCGTGGGACTCCCGAATCCGGCCACAACCGACGAGGTCGTCGAAGGCCGCTCGTGGTGGAAGGTGTGCTGTTCGGGCTGCTGCCTGGGCGTTATCGCGCTCATCGTGCTCGTTGTCGTCGGTGTGCGCTACGCGAGTGGGCCGGGTCCAAAGGCCGTGAAACGCCTGCCGGATTCATTCCCGAGATCGCTCACGCTCTACCGACCCGAAGACGCGAAGGAAATCATCTATTATCCGGCGTCGTCCAAGGGGCGGATCGCGAAAATCATCACCGGGCCTCTCGGGTGGTTCGGGAAAGCGTCCACGTTGCCCGCCGTCACCAAACTCGCTCCGGGCGCGACCGTCGAGCAGTTCCAGAAAGCGGTGGAGTCGCAGATGTCGAGATTGTCCGATCGGAATTCAGTCGCGATCCGGTGGAGCGGCCTGGATTCGACGCCGGACGAGATTCTCCGTTTCTACGCCGGTTCGCTGAAACAAGCGGGAATCCCGAATCCGCAGATCCGTCGCGCCGCGGACGTCGGGTCACAGGAACTCACGGGGACGAGTCCGACGTTGAACGTCAGCCTCCTGATTCTCGATGACCCGTCCGTGAGCGGGGTTGACAGCGTGTCCATTATCGTGGAATATCCGCCTCCCAAGGATCAGTAGATTGTCCGTATGACATCCAAGGTGAGACGGGTGTTTTTTATCGCCGGAGCGATGCTCCTCGTCGGGTTCGGCTGTTCAAAAGCGGCGTCGCCACAAACGGAAAAGCCGCTCGACGTGAGTGCGATCCAGCGGATGTCTCCGAAGGACGCGGCGCGCGCGATTCGATTCAAACAGGGTTCGAGTTTTGAAATTCATCAGGGCGCGCTCCTCGTGCAAGGGCAATGGGTCGAGGGCGATCCGGCCTTGAGCCAGCGCGTCGTGACGCTGAACAGCTTCGTGCCGAACCGGACCGCGGAAACGCAGTGGACGTTGCAGCAGAAAGTGTTGACCGACGAGTACAAGAAGGCGTTGGAGGATTTTCAGAAAGGAGCCACGTCCACAGAGCCTCGGCCGTCGTACGGCCTTCTCGTCACCGCGGGGTCGATGAAGGGGATCCTGTTGAACGATACGCACAAGCTGTTCTTCCCCGTGCTCTGGCCGGAAGGGGAAGCTGCCCGATCCTCGTCTGCCGTGTGGGTGTCGGAGCCCGTGTACCAGGAACTGACGCGCACGCGGAATTCCACCGTCTATCTCAATTTCGCCGACGAGCTGCAGCTCCTTGCGCTTGGGAATGCCGATGTCGCGACGTCGCTCAATGTCATGTTGAAACAGGGTGATGACGTGTCGGCGCGCGTGGATCTCGACCTCATGAAAGCCGAAGGCGATGTGGGCGAAGCGACGATCCAGGTGAACGGGAAAGAGGTGAAGGTCCAGGTAATCAAGGCGCGCAACTGGTACGGCGAGATGACGGTGCTCGATAATCCAGAGAATCCGTTGATTCTGAAATTCATTTTGAACCCGCCCGTGTCGGGCGACGCGGCTGAAGCGTCCAAGGGGATGAGTCTGTTGAAGGGGCTGTTGAGTTTTGAAATCACGAGGATCGACTTGTAAACCCCGCACCAGTTTTGGACTTTGTCCAAAACTGGTGCGGGGTAAATGTGAAAGCGCCCTGGTCGAGTGACCGGGCGCTTTCGTGGTCGTGCCGCTCAGGTGAGCGGGGCGTTCTCCGCGGACCCGCCGGGGTCCGGAATGGACGCGATGTCGCCGTCACCGGGAACCGGGGACCCTTCGACTTCGCTCAGGGCAGGCTGGGAACCGGGAGCCGGGGTCGTGAGGGCTGCTGGCCGATTCGAGACGGGCTTTCCGCGGTAACTGGGAGGGGGGTGTTCGTCCAGGTGTTCATTCCGGAGGATCTGCTGCATTCCAGGGCGGGGAGACAGCCTTCGTGTCATGTCCTGACTCCTTGTGCGGGGGGTCTGAAGCCGCGAAGAGAAAAGGAACTGCGGGTCATTCTAACGGGACGCGGGGGCGTGGTCAACTCCCACGCCCTTCGCGAAGGGCGTGGTTCCTCGTTGCCGCCCACTGCGGGAACAGACGGGCGTACAGGAGTTCGTCGCGGATGAGACGCAGCGTCTTCAATTCGTTCTCCGCCTTTTCGCGAATGCGCGGGAGCGCGCGATTGATCTGTGTCCTCGCGAGTGTCACCGCGAACCAGTCTTCAATCGTTTTCAGCGCAGGTTCAACGCCTTCTCCGGTCTCGAGGTTGCGGAGAGACCGCGCGACGGCGTCAAGTTCCGCGACGGTTTCGTCCATGTCGTGCGCGTCTTCCGGGTTCGTCCGTTCGACGTTCGACCGTTCGTGCTCAACGCCCGATTTCAACGCCTCGGCGAGTCTCGCGGCGAGAAGGGGGTCGTGCGTCTTGTGCAGGCGCCACGAACCGGCCCAGATGACCTCGCGGACCTCGCGGAGCGCCGCTTCGTCTTCCGCGCGACGCGAGGCGTACAGGTCCTCCATGAGCGCGGGCTCGTATCGTTCCGGGTTGCAGTGGAGTTCGTCCGTACAGTCTTCGCCGCGACCAAGCCGCTGCAGATAGTGGATGAGCGCGTCATGCCCCGGGAGGTGTTCAAGTTTTTGTTCTCGTTCGCGTTGTTTTTCCCTTGCGCGGTGCGCGTCGCGTGCACGCGTAACCTCGGCAGACCCTCTCGGACCGCCCATGTGCGAGGACATGATGCTGCGTTCTTGTCTCATTAACGGAATCGCTGCTGCCACTTGGGGTCCACCTTCACCTTCAGTTCCAAGTATACCTTAGCATTCGTGGCGGCCTCGAGTTCCTTGCGCGCGGCCATGCCGATTTCTTTCAGTTTCCGCGCTTTCGCTCCCACGATCATCCCTTTGTACCGGTCGTCCGTCGTCCAGATCGTCGCGGCGATGAAGCGGTCTCCGTTTTCGCGCACCTCCATGTCTTCCACGACGACTTTGACGGAATAGGGGAGTTCTTGCTGAAGCGCAATGAAACATTTCTCGCGGATGAGTTCCTCGAGCCAGTCCTTGTGCGCCATGTCCGTGATCTGGAGGTCCGGGTAGTACGGTTCGCCTTCAGGGAGGAGCTCGAAGAGCTTATCGACAACGAGGTTCAGGTTTTTGTGTGACTTCGCACTCACCTCGACGCTCCCGTCCTGACCGACGTCCACGGCGCGGTACGCGTCCAAGAACGGACGCTCGTCCTTCAGCAGGTCCGCTTTGTTCACGAGGTAGAGGATCGGCTTCTTTGCCGCCTTCAGCGTCGTTTTGATCAGGTCTTCTTCCGGTCCTGGCGCGCGCGTCGGATCCACGACATAGACGACTGCGTCAATTCCTTCCAGCGACTCTTTGACGAGTTCGTTCAAGCGTTTGCTGACCAGGTCTTTTTTTCCAAGAAAGACTCCGGGCGTGTCCACGAACACGATCTGGCCGCGCGGGTCATGCAAAATGCCGCGGACCGGGTGACGGGTCGTCTGCGGTTTGGACGTGACAATGGCGACTTTCGAGCCCACGAGCGCGTTCAACAGCGTCGACTTCCCGACGTTGGATCTGCCCGCGAGGATGACGAAACCGGATTTCATGGGTGGAGTATAGCAGGATGTAGTGCGTCCTTCTCCCAATTTCGCGGGTTACTGATGATGTATTCGACCGCCGCATTATACCGTCGGTCGTTATCAATGATCGATTCCCAGTAGTTGCGTTGCCATAGTCGTCGTTCGTATTGATCCGGAAAACATCGTTTTGTTGATTCATATTTTACATGTTTGACGATCTGACCGAGGGCAGCCCGTAGGGGCGGGTTTTGCCCGCCCCGACCGTTCTGCTGAACAGACGTTTGTGTAGCTCCGAGGGGGCGGGCAAAACCCGCCCCTACCGTCGGTGTCTCGGGCCGGTCGTATTCGAGGATATTTATGATCCCATGCATATGATTAGGCATGATGATGTACACATCGGTTGCAATATGAGGAAATTGTGATGACAATTCATCCCAACACGATTTGAGTATTTGACCATTCTGATTCAGGATCATCTGCCCGTTCCGAACATTACCGAATTGACAGTCCCTGTTCCGGGTACAAATTGTGACGCCATAGGTTCCTGGTGATGAATAGTCAAAACCCGGCAGACGGATCGAACGGCGGCCACGAAAATACCATGTAAATAGTTTTCTGTTCATGCATAGATATTCAGTCTCAAGATACAAGAGACCCGTCAAGTGTGGATAACCGTTAATTTCGCGACCACCTCCACATGCGGCGTGTGGGGAAACATGTCCACTGCCTTCACGTCTTCGACGCGGTAGACGGTCTTGAATTGTTTGAGTTCCTCGACGAGACGGCGGTAGTTGCACGAGACGTAGACGATGGCGGGCGGCTTCTTATCGAGCAGCGTCTTCACAACGCGAGGATGGAGTCCTGCGCGTGGCGGGTCGAGAATCACAACGTCGGCAGCAATGTCTTTCCAAGACAGGTCTTCGGCCGGGCCGCTTATAAAGTCGCAACGATCGGCGACACCGTTTGTCCGCGCGTTCTCTTTCGCGAGTTCGATCGCCTGTGCGTCGATTTCAAAGCCGGAGACATGTATATCAGGAAATTGTTTTGAGAGTTGAATGCCGAAAAAACCCAGACCACAATAGAGGTCTAAGACGCGGGACGGACGGGACGACGGGACGAACTGGGCGACAATATCCTGCAACGTCGCGGCCGTGAGAGAATTTGTCTGAAAGAAGGAATTGAGGTGGATGCGGTACGTGATGCCGTTCACCGTCTCCGTGAGTGTTCCGTCGCCTTTGATGGGGACAATCGTCTTCGCGAATGAGAGGTCGGTCTGGAGCGGGTTCTCGCCGATCACGATGGAGGTCGCGAGCCGGTCGAGTCGTTCTCGGAGAAATTGCTTCGCGTCGTCGGTCACGCGTGAGGCGTCTTTCACGATGAGCGCGATGAGACGATCACCCGTCTTTTTGCCTTCACGGATCACGACGTAGCGCAGATCGCCAACGTAGTCGCGATTATCCCACGGTTTCAGGTCAGACATCTTCATGAGTTCGCGGAACACGTCCAATATACGAGGAACGTCAGGCGAGAGGAGCATGTCGTCATGTACGTCACGGTATCGTGCCCAAGATCCGTATTCTTTGAGTCCGAGCGTTCCGTCCCAGCCGAACACGTAGTCCATGCGGTTGCGATAGAACGATGGTCCGTGATCCGTGGTGCGTGGTCCGTGGTGCGGAATGACGGAGCCAACGCGTTCGATGTGTCCGGCGTCGGCGAACGCGGTGTTGATCATGTCGCGTTTGAAGCGGAGTTGGGCGTCGTAATTGATATGGAACCACGGAGCTCCGGGGAATTTGTTGAAGGCCGTGGGGACGGCCACGCGGTCCGGTCCGGGCGTGACCACGCGGGCAAGGTCTCCAATAAACGATCCGCGGTCGCGTTTCATGAAACGAGCTTCAATGTCGTCACCGATCGTGGTGAACGGCACGGACATGGGTCGCGTTGGAGCATTCTGACGTACGACCCCTCGACTGCGCTCGGGGCAGGCTCCAAAGACGCCGCGGCCTTTCTGGTCGAAGCGCGAGATCGTGCCGCGGACGATGTCGTTGAATTTCATGGTTGCAATGCAGGCCGAAGACGCGTAGATTATCGCATACAGACTATAAAGTCACTGGTCAATGCATTCGCTCCATTTCGTCGCCGTGAACATCCGTTCTGCCCACAATGTCGGATCGTTGTTCCGAACGGCCGATGCGCTCGGCGTGGCGAAGATATGGCTCACAGGATACACGCCGACGCCGGAACATGCGCAGGTGAAAAAGACGGCGCTCGGCGCGGAGACGTCCGTTCCATGGGAGCACGTGACGGACCCGATCGAATGTCTCGAGCGTCTGCGCCGCGACGGCGTCCGTCTCGTCGCGCTTGAGAAGGCCGACCGTTCGACGGACCTCGCGGACTACGTACCGGTCTTTCCCATTGCGCTCGTGCTTGGAAACGAGGTTGACGGTCTCACGACCATGCAGATCGCGCGATGCGACGAGGTCGTCTCGATCAGGCAGCATGGGAAGAAGGAATCGCTCAATGTGACGATCGCGGCGGCGATAGCGGCATGGGGGATACTCAATCGGTAAGCGGCGTAGACGATTTGAAAGGGGTTCCTCGGCCGTCTGACGGCCTCGGAATGACAAAAGAGAAAGATGCAACAGCTCTCCATCATCATCCCGACGAAGAACGAAGAGGAACATCTTCCGCGTCTGTTGGCGTCCATCAAGGAACAGTCGTTCGCGGACTACGAAGTGATCGTCGCAGACGCGCACTCGTCCGACGGCACGCGACGAATCGCGAAAGAGTGGGGCGCGAGAGTCGTGGAAGGCGGGATGCCCGGGCCCGGACGGAATCGCGGGGCGCTCGACGCGAAGGGTGCATTGCTTCTGTTCCTCGATGCGGACGTCGTTTTCCCGTCACACCACTTTTTACGTGATACCCTCCTTGAGCTTGATGAGAAAGGGGCGGACGTCGCCACCTGCCGCGTGTCGCCGCTGTCGAAGCATCCCATCGACAAGGCGTTCCATGGCGCGTACAACGCCTACGTTGGCCTCACCGCGTCGTTCCGGCCTCACGCGCCGGGATTCTGCATCCTCGCGCGCAGGCACACGCATGAAGGATTGCATGGGTTCGACGAAGAGGTGGCGTTCGCCGAGGACATGGATTACGTGCAGCGCGCAAAACGGCTGGGCAAACGATTCAAGATCCTGAAGTCGCATCCGATCAAGGTCTCGGTCCGCCGCATGGAGAAGGACGGGCGGTTCGGGATCGCAATCAAGTACGTGTTCGCGGAACTGCGGATGATCGTGCGCGGACCATTCAAGAAGAAAATGCCTTTTCCGTACCGCATGGGCGGCCGTGACACGTGATCCGATATGTTCAAGTTTTTTTCCAGGCTCTGGAACGGGGAGACGGAGAGCGTCACGACCGCGGCGTTCATCGTGGGCGCTGCGGCGTTAGCGTCTCGTCTCGTCGGCGTGCTGCGCGATCGGGTCCTCGCGTCAACGTTCGGCGCCGGAGACGTGCTCGACGCCTACTACGCCGCGTTCCGCGTGCCGGACTTCCTCTACAACCTCGTCATTCTCGGCGCGCTGTCCGCGGCGTTCATCCCGGTCTTCACCGAGTATCTGGAGAAGCGGGAACGCGGCGACGCATGGCGATTGGCCGAGCGCGTCCTTTCCGTCGTGGGCGCCGTGATGGCGGTGCTGTGCGTCGTGCTTATCATCGCGGCGCCGAAACTGGTCCCGCTCACGGTTCCGGGGTTTGACGCGGAGAAGATGGAGCTCACGGTCCAGCTCTCGCGCGTCATGTTCCTGTCCACGTTCTTTCTGGCGCTCTCCGCCGTGATGGGCGGGGTCCTCCAGGCGACGCGGCGGTTCATCGCGTTTTCCCTCGCGCCCGTCTTTTACAACGTCGGGATCATTGCGGGCGTCGTCTTCCTCGTCCCGAACGTCGGACCGATCGGCCTCGCGTGGGGGGTCGTGGCGGGCGCGGTCCTCCACCTCGTCACGCAGGCATCCGTCGCCCTTCGCATCGGGCTCGAACGCGTGCCGGTCCCGAGTTTCCGGCACGAAGGCGTGCGCCGCATCCTGGCGCTCATGGCACCCAGGACCGCAGGGCTCGCCGTGATTCAGGTGAACCAGATCATCATTCTTGCCGTGGCCTCCTCGCTCGCCGTCGGGTCCGTGTCCGTGCTGAACCTCGCGTCCAACCTCCAGACGGTCCCGGTGGGCATCATCGCGATCTCGTTCGCGGTCGCGGCATTCCCGTCGTTGTCGCGCGCCGCGAGCGCGAGAGACAAGGCGACGTTCAAGACGATGCTTGGGGCGACGTCGCGCAAGATCGTGTTTCTCATTCTCCCGATCACCGCCGCGTTCCTCATCCTGCGCGCGCAGATCGTCCGTTTGATCCTGGGCGAAGGGCAGTTCGACTGGGACGACACGATCCGGACCGCGAACATTCTCGGCATCATGGCGTCGTCGCTCCTCGCGCAGTCGCTCGTCCCGCTCCTAGCGCGCGCGTTCTACGCGCTCCAGGACACGTGGACGCCGCTCTGGATAAGCCTCGTGGCTGAAGGGGCGAACCTTGCACTCGCGCTTACGCTCCGCGACCAGTACGGTATATTGGGCTTGGCCACGGCCTTTTCGGTCGCGGCGTGGGTGAGCCTCTTCCTCATGTGGACGCGGCTTCGGGCGAAACAGGGGAGTCTGGGCACACGCGCCGTGTGGCAGTCCACCGTGAAAACGCTCCTCGCAACGCTCGCATTCTGCGCGCTCGCGATTCCCGTGCGCATCTGGGTCGGATCCGTCTACCCGCTCCGCACATTCTGGCAGGTGGCGCTCCAGGCCGGAGCCGCGTCGTTCGCCGGGCTCGCGGGGTTCGTCGCGGTCGCATGGCTCCTCAAGTCCGAGGAATTCCACGAGTTCAGGGACGCGGCGGCGCGGACGCTCTGGAAGAAAGCGAAGGTCGTCGAGGGAGCTTTGGAGGCGCAGGGGAGGTGAGCGGAAG
>Ga0155402_151_pt1 | contig 16168 bp, 12 predicted proteins | sample RifCSPhighO2_02_FD_106370 | JGI IMG/M metagenome (GOLD analysis project Ga0155402, IMG submission 106370) | Candidatus Uhrbacteria bacterium RIFCSPHIGHO2_02_FULL_60_44 | reverse complement strand
AGGCTTCGGTCATCGGCGTCCGAATCTTGCTCGTGCGCTTGATGGTCTTGCCCTTGTGCTTAATCGTGAACGAGACGTCCGTGCCGCACTCCCAGCAGCTGCCCACGTCCGTGAGCGTGAACTGCAGGGCCTCCACGGAGTTCTCTACCGCATCGGAGAGAGAGCTATGATCGGCGGTGAATCCCTCAGGCGGCGTAACCGTGACGGTAATGTCCCAGTCGCCGTCCACCGCATCGAGAACGAACGGATACAGCTCCTGAGTGCTATCCCATTCGATGCTCTCGGGTTCAACGATGTCGAGCAGCGAACCTTTCATCGTCGTCGTTTTTCCCGAAGAGACCTTCCCATTTGCGCTGACGATCAGTTGAAGCGGCTCGTAGTCGAGATCCGGGTCGAAATCGCGGAAGGCGGCGCCGGCGTACTTTTGAGTCACGGGATCCTTCGAGATGGCGAACCAACTGCCATCATCAAGATCATCGAGCCACAGGTCGCCTTCCTCGTCGGTCGTGTCCGAGAGCGCGGGTGCGCATGTGGTGAAGATCTGCTCATACTTGTTGCTTTGGAAGCCGATCGATGCGCCGCAGGAGCCGCTGGTCCGGTCGAAGATCTTCACGATCGCGCCATTGACCTTCTCCTTCGTGGTTTGCGGATGCGAACCTGTGCCGACTTGGTGCCGGTTGAACTTCACCTTATGTCCGGTGAACTCAACGAGACTGTGCAGGAGTCCGGACACGGTGACCGTGGTCCGTGTGTACACGATCGTCCTCACGACCGCATCGTTCAAGGTCGTCGAGATCGTGCCGGAATTGCCGGGCAGATTAATCAGCTTTTGACCCGGCGCGTCCGGGCACCTCCGGGGATTCACGAGGAGCTGTGCGTTCGCCGTGTCGTTGATACACACCGTCCGGCCGGCTCGTCCGCTCGGCCTTGGCACGAGTGCGGTCTTGGTCTGTCCTGCCGGAAGCGTAGCCTGAATGAGAATTGCCGGACGACTCGCTCTATCCTGAATCGTAATGATGATCGTCGCATTCGGCGCTTTCGGTGTCGTGCCCGCGGGCAGCGTCACCGTGTAGGTCCTCCCTCGCGAACCGACCATCGTCACTGTCGCCGAGCCGTCAGGATTCGTGATACAGGTACTGACCGTCCCTCCATTCACTGCAATCGAGGAGCAGATCGTGCTCCCTGTGATCGTCCATGTATACGACGCGGGAGTCGCATCGACGTTGCCGACCTGGTCAATGGCGCGGACCTGGAAGGTGTGACTTCCCAACGAGAGGCCGCTGTAGGTCTGCCCGCTCACGCATGAGACGAAGGCGCCTGCGTCGAGCTTGCACTCGAAAGTGGAGCCAGGCTCGGTCGCTGTGAAGGTGAACGTGGCCGAGGTCAATGTCGTCGGGTTCGCCGGTGACGAGGCGATGGTGGTGTCCGGGGCGATTGTGTCACGGTTCACCGTAATCGAGGCGGTGCCTGTGTTGCCGGCCGCGTCCATCGCGGAGCGGGTGACCGTGTTCGCGCCTTCGTTCGCCAGGGTCTCGGTGAGATCTGCGCCCTGTGCGACGCCGTCCACTGTCCAGGTGACCGCAATCGAGGTCTCTTTCGTGAGCGTGCCATCCGCCGGGCTCGTGATCGCGACTACCGGGGCGATTGTGTCAACGGTCCAGGTGAACGATGCGGGTGTCGGGTCGACGTTGCTGGCCGGGTCAGTGGCACGGACCTGGAAGGTGTGGCTGCCGTCGGCGAGGCCGCTGTAGCTCACCCCGCTCATGCATCCGGGGACGAAGGCGCCTGCGTCGAGCTTGCACTCGAAGGTGGAGCCTGGCTCCGTCGCCGTGAAGGTGAACGTGGCCGTGGTCAGTGACGTCGGGTCCGTTGGGTTCGAGATGATGGAGGTATCCGGGGCCACGGTGTCAGAGACCGTGATGGTCGTGAGTGCACCGGTCCCCTCGTTCGTCGCGGCATCGCTGCACTTCACTTGGGCGGTATGCGGCCCGGTGGACGTGTAGGTGTAGTTCTTGCTGGCCGTTCCGCTTGTCGGCGGGCCGGCGAGCGTCATCGCTCCCTGGCTCACGCCATCGGCGTAGAAGGTACAGCTCGTGACGCCCACAGCATCCGTGTACGTGGCCGAGAACGCCGTGCTCACACCAACTTCGGCAGTGATCGGAGTGACGGCGCTCACGGTCGGAGGAATGACGTCACCGGACGGCACGAAGTTGAGCGAGCCAGCACCGCATCCTGGCCCCGTGCCCTGCGCGACCGATGGCGTTGCGCCCGTGAACGAGTTGGTGGAGTAATAGATAGCGATCCGTCCTCCGCCGCCGCAACCGCCGCCGAAGCCGCTGTCTCCACCCTTCGCCGAGATCATCCCGTTACCGGTGATCGTGGCGGTATCAATCCAGAGAGATCCGCCGGAGCCCCCAGAGTAAACATAATAATAGGGGCCGCCAGGGCCAGCATCCGCTCTGATGGTCCCGTTCACGGTAAGTGTCCCGGAAACGGTGAGCTTCGTCGCGCCGCCGCCTGTGCCACCACTGTAGAGGCCGTAACCGTTGCCGCCTCCGGAACCCAATTGGGAAGGCGACGACGCGGAGTCATACGTCCCGCCACCCGGGCTGCTGCCCGCCGGAGCGCCCACGCCACCATGGCCAGCACCGGACCCATCAACAGCAAATGGGAATCCAAGATTAACTCCCGCTCCCGGTCCGTTCTGTTGGGTATAGCCGCGGGCGTTCAGATCAATCAAACCGCCTGATTGCACGTTCACGTTGGCTGCTGTCAGATTGACGGTATACGCCTGCGTGTTCGTGTTGTTGTAGTGCGTAAGGGTGCCGCCGCTCTGTATCGTCAGCGTACCCGGAAGGTTGAGATTCGCGGTCGTTGCAAACCTCCAGTTCCCACCGGAACCGAGGGTCACGTTGACCAGGTCGGGAAACGCGCCGGATACATAGTCGAGGTTGCCGTTCTGTACAGTCAGGTTCTGCACGTTGGCGAGCGTGCCGTAGACGACGACATGACCGTCGTTCATCGTGAAGGACGGTCCCGGCAGAGCCAGCGTGGCGCCGCTGCTCACCCTCACCGAACCGCGGGAGGCACCGCCGCCGCCAATGGTACCGCCGGTATTCAGCGTTACCGCGTATCCGCTCGGGATATCGAGCACACCGCCGTTCTTCGAAGCGATGCTGTCATACGTCTGTGTGGTCGGCGCGACGAGCGGCGTGGGCGCATCCAAGGTGCGCGCTCCACGGTCAACCGTCAGGTTTCCGAAAGACTGGCTCGCACCCTTCTCGAAGATGGTCCCCGATCCGCCCTGCCACATGGGGTAATAGTTGGTTTGACTGCCGCCGTAGACGGTGCGAGTGAGTGTGGCCGTACTCACACCGTAGTAGATGGCAATGCGTCCACCGCTCCCGCCGCTTAAATCACCGGCGCCGCAGGTGTAGCCGTCGCCGCCGATGGCGCTCACCGTGCCTGTGCCGGCGAGCGTCGCAGCATCGACCCAGACCGAACCGCCGGAGCCGCCGTTACGTGAACAACCAGCGCCACCGTCAGTTCCTACGCCGTCCGCGGCGACGGTACCGTTCACGGTGAGCGTTCCTGAAGCCACGAGCTTGACCATGCCGCCGCCGAAGCCGCCGGAGACTCCAACACTGGTGTAGCCGCTGGAACCGAGGTCCGACGGCTGGGTAATGGAGCCGTACGGGCCGTTTACGGTGTTATTGCCGCCATAACCGCCGTAGCTGCCGCCAGCACCACCAGTGGTGCCCATGCCAGGACCATTGTTGTATCTGTAGCCGAGCCCGTTGCCATGAATGGCGCCACCAGCGTTGACCGTGATGTTCGTGGCCTGAAAATCAGCCGTGTAAAGCTTCGAAGTCAAGTTCGCCTTGTGCGTGATGTTGCCACCGCTCTGGACCGTGATATTCCCCGTCACGACGCGGGTGGTGCTGGCACCGCGGCGGAAGGTGCCGCCGCTGCCGATCGTCAGGTTGTCGAGACCGGCCGAGAAGTTGCAGTCATTGTCATCAAACGTTCCTCCCGAGTATGTGAGGTTCTTCACCACACCGAGCTGGCCTGTACACGAGACACTCACGCCGCTGATCGCGGACGTGACCGACGGGGCGTTCAGAACGCTGGAGGGACCTACGAGATTGATCCAGGCGCTGCTATTACCGCTGATCGAGCCTCCAGGATTGACCGTCAACGTATACCCGGCCGTAATGTCGAACAGGGCGTAATTCTTTACCGAGAGGTTATCGTACGTCTGGCTCAACGGTGCGACGAGCAGCGTCTGGGCCCCGGTTTCGCCCAACGTGTCGTTATCGATCGTGAGACTGCCGAACGTCGAGCCAGGGCCCTTCAAGTAAATTGTACCAGCGCCACCGGCCTGTCCGCCGAACGTCCTGGAACCGCCATGAGCATTGAGCACCGGGAAGCCTGTGCCTGCCACGCTCCATTCGATCGCGATGCGCCCGCCGCCCCCGCCGCTCATAATGCCACTGCCGCAAGAGTGGCCAGGACCGCCGTTCGCATTGAAGACGCCGGTCCCCTGGACCGTGGTGGCGATGATCCAGATCGAGCCGCCGGCACTGCCATTATGTGAACATCCGGCGCCGGGGTACTCGCCGCTCGCAGTGATATTGCCGTTGTTCGTCACACTTCCGGTGGCGATGAGCTTAATCGCGCCGGCTCCCGGTACTGACGGAGAGGCCCCTACCGCGGCGGTACCCGAACCGAGAGTGACCGGTTGCGTGATGGAACCGTATGGGGAAGATGGATTGAAACCGCCTTGACCTCCGTGGCCGCCGCCCTGTCCAACAGCGCCATCGGCTGGGCCGGCACCGGCTGCATAGCCCATACTATTAGCATTGATGTAGCCCCCGTTTATCAAGAAGTTGTCCGATTGAAGGACAACCTGCCCAGGTGACGCGGCCAAACCTGCGGTCACGAAGATGCCCGGGTTGACGGTGAACGTACCTGTAAACGAATACGTCCCCGGATCGAAGCTGCAGTCCGCCGCGATGGTGACGTTATTTCCCGACGTGGGGCAGGTCGTCGCCGCGTGCGCCGCCGGGATGGCAAACAGTGCCGCCCCGGAGAGCATGGAGAAGGCAACGATTGTGAATGAAATTGCGCGACCTACGACACTCTGGATGATAGAGCGCGCTGCGCGGACCAACGTGAGGGGAGTCCTCATAATAGAAACGAAAATTACCATCGCGTGGTGGCGCGATGATGAATAAAACTTATGCTTCAACTTTTTCACGCAACGAGAACATTGCCCTTGAGTTCTTACGGGGTAACCCCGTATGGAAGGATTGTACCACACGGGGGCGGCTCACCTGTGGACAGGCGCTTACGCGACCGTCCATTCTTCCCCGTCTTTCGCGTGTTTTACGTCTCCATTAAACCCGCCTTTTTTGATTTCCTCAAGGACGTCCGACGCCTTATCGAGTCCGACGTAATGAGTCAGCCTGACTTTCTCGGCGCCGGCGCGTTTGCAGACTTCTCCGACTTCGCGCGGCGTGAGGTGGCCGTATCGCGCCGTGTCCTTGTACCCGATGCGGAACGACTGCTCACAGATGAAGAGGTCCGCGTTCCGAGCCGCCTCGACCAACCCGTCGCAAATCGCGGAGTCCCCGGAGTACGCGACAACGCCGTGCGGCGTCTCAAGCCGGTAGGCCACGGCCGGGTGCCTGCCGAACCCGTGGTACACGGGGAACGACTTTAGCGTGACGTCGGGCGCGATCCCGACCGCGCTCCCCTGCCCCATGGCGACGAATCGCGGCGTGAACTCCGGCCAGTACTTGCCGTCATTCTCCGGCTGGTGCCAGTCCCACACCGTCTGAAACCCTTTCACGAGCTTGGACGGCATGTACACGGTGCAGACGCCAAACTCCGGCTGGTCTTTCCCCCACAGCCGTCGGCAGCTCTTCGCCTGTAGGAACTGCGGCAGGCACGCGTGATCCGGGTGGCCGTGCGTCACCGCCACATGCTGGACAAGCCCGTATTCATACCCCGCCTCCTGAAGGCGATAACGGATCCCTTCGCTACAGTCCAAGAGAACCAGAACGCCGTCCGCGTCCACGAGGAATCCGGGCGGCTTCCGGTCCGTGTGTGGCGCGTACCCGTTCGAACAGTTGCCGGTCCCGAGGGCGAGAACTCTGAGTGGCATAGATATCTGAAATACTACCCGTCGAGCGCCGCAGCGTCGATAACGCACCCTAAGAGAGACAGGACCGCATCGAGAATCTCCGGAACTTCGAACGCACGCTCTTCCTGAGTCAGGTGACCGGAACGTTTCGTCTGGGTGAATGGGACGCCGAGGTGTTCGGCGAGCCATCTCCCCTCGTTCACGGGGACGAGCGGATCGAACGATCCATGGATCACGGACCAGTGTTTCGCCTTCGTCTTCAGAGCCTGGAAATCAAAATCGCGCGGGAACCATTGTTCGCGGTACTGCCGGATTGGTACGAACGGTCTGGCAAAGCCGGAGACGCAGACGACGCGTTCGACCGGCGGACCGTCGTGCTCATCGAGCGCCCAGAGGATGGCGAGACACCCGAGAGAGTGGCCGACGAGGACCGTGTCCGATCCTGTGATGGCGCTCCGGATCGTCCGGACCCACTCGCGGCGGTCCGGCAGGATGGGGCGCGGCAAGGCGAGCGCCTCGGTCGTCCACCCGCGACGCTCGAGCTCGCGACGAAGCCACGGGAACCAGGCATTCTCCGGCCAGCCCTTCCACCCGTGGACGAGGATCGCGTGCATGACGAACACGGTATCGCGTGGTCGGACAAAAACGAAACCCGGCCCTTCACGAAAGTATCAAAAACGCCGCCTGTCAACGGGTGACATGAGCTCCAACATGTGTCAGGATGCGTGCCATCGGACGCTTAGCTCAGTTGGTTAGAGCGTCTCGTTTACACCGAGAAGGTCGTAGGTTCGAGTCCTACAGCGTCCACCATCCGAAGCCCCCCGCATCCGCGGGGGGCTTCGGATGGCACGGCCAAAAGGAATGTGGTACTGAATGAAAGTGTATGATCTACGTCTACATTCTCCAGCATCGTCTCGACGGTACACTCTATAAAGGGTGGACCCGTGATCTGCGGCGCAGGCTCAAAGAGCATCACTCGAAGATATCGCGGACAACGGCAAGAAAGAACGGCAACTACGGTCTGGTTTGGTTTTGTGCGTTTCCGAATATCAGACAGGCGGCTCAATTCGAACACTATTTGAAATCTGGATCAGGATGCGCCTTTGTAAAACGACACCTTCTCCCTGATACGATGGCTGTGCCAACCGAAGCCCCGGCCGTTTAGGCCGGGGCAAAGGTTGGTGCACGGGAGAGGACTTGAACCTCCACGGGGTTGCCCCCACTAGCACCTCAAGCTAGCGCGTATACCAGTTCCGCCACCCGTGCGTATTTGACCAGGCGCGTTCCAGAGCGGGCGTGAATGTATCAAAGGCCGGCGCTTTCGACAAGTCATTCACCGCGGGAGAAAGCCGCTTGTTCCTCCCCGTGATGAGCTTGAGTTTCTTCGGCGTGATGCCGAGCCGGAACGTGAACCCGTTCATGCGATGGCCGTCCACAATTACGTCCACGGGTTCGTCCGAAAGGATCGCACCATTCTTGAGCAGGACCTTGGTCTCTTCACGATGTTGAGCAGGCTTTGGGAACAAAAAGTTCCCACGTTTGGCATCTGGGTCAAGCGGCTTCACGACAACTTCGAGCATCCCGTCGCGCGCGTCCGCGCTCGCGATCCCGTCCTTGTTCATGTTCCCCAGGTTCCGGATGGCGATGGACCCGCCGCGGTCGGGCGACACGCGATACTGTCCTTCGATGTCCACCGTTGCTTTCGTTGCTTCCAGCGTCACTTCCGTGAGGAAGTACCGGTCGTCGAGCTTGCCGACGTCGAGCGTTTCCACACGTCGCGCGGCGAGAACGTCGCACGCCGTATCGCCGACCGGAATCCCGAGCATGGTCGCGATGGATGATGGTTCGGTCACAGGCAGGAAGCCGACCGTGATGGGCAGATCCGGCAAAAACCACATGGTCTTTTCGAGCGTCCGGTCGTTCCCCACGACCACGATCGTTTCCGCGCCTTCGCGCACCAGGCCTTCGACGAGTTCCTTCGCGCTGCGGAAAATCGCAAGACGCGCGACCCTCCCCTGGATCCCCAGGACGGATGCGCGCGTCTCAATGTTCGCTAACGCCCGTTCGTACGTCTTGTCGGACAAAAAATCGTCGTACAGGTAGGCGTAGAGGCGGTTCATACTTGACGGGAACCGGGATCCGGGAACAGGGAACTATTTTTATATGAGCGGTTCCCGGTTCCCGGTTCCCCGTTCCCGGTTCCCCGTTCCCGGTTCCCGGTTCCCGGTTCCCGACGTATTACTCCGCCGCTGCCATCTCGACAGCCGGCGTCGGTACGGATTTCGCGACCGGCCGATGATTCGTCCTCACGGGCGCGGACGCCGATGCGGTCTGGCCGATCTGGACCTTCCCTTCCAGCACGGCACCGCTCTCGATCGTTGCGCGTTCGACCGTGAGGTCTCCTTTAACTTTCGCGCTCGCGTGGAGCACGGCCTGTTTCTTTACATGGAGGTTCCCTTCGACCAAGCCGGAAATAATCGCTTCGTCGGCGGTCACGTCCGCTTTGATCACCGCCTCGGACCCGACCGTGAGCGTGCCGGTCGTCGCGACCTTCCCGTGAACTTCTCCTTCGATCACCACGTCGCCCTGGCTCATGAAGTCGCCTTCCACTTTCACTCCTCGGGCAATGATCGTCTTATTCGCTCCCGTATTCGATGACGAAGACTGGGAATCCGACGGATAGTAGGGGGATGCGCTATCCGCGCGTTTTTGGGTCGTAAACATGGACATAGTGCGCCTACGGTACGATGAGAACGACTCCAACGTCAATCCATTGGGTCGTTCCAAAGAACCCTGTGATGAATCATTACCTACATCTCCTCCGGAACGGGGATGCCGAGCAAATCGAGACCTACAGTCAACGCGTCCTTCGCCGCGGAGACGAGACGGAGTCGCGCATCGCGCTCCGCGTCCGACGCGCCGATGACTTTTACGTCGCGATAAAATGCGTTCGCAAGTTGCGACGTCTCGATGCACCACTCTGCGATTCGGTTCGGCCGCATGTCGTCTGCAGATCGCTGAAAGACATCGTTGAATCGCGCGAGAGAAAGCACGAGCGCTTTCTCGGTCGGCTCTTTCAGAATCCGGCAGTCGGGCGTATCGCCCCCACCGAGCGACGGGTTCCCGGCCTTCTTCAAAATGGACGTGAGACGGACGATCGTATACTGCACGTACGGCCCGGTCTGACCTTCGAACGAGAGAGCGGCATCAAGATCAAACATGAACACCTTGTCCGCGTCCTGCCGGAGCATCCCAAATTTCATCCCGGCGAGGGCCACCGCCCAACTCGTGTATGTCACTTTGCCGTCGTTCCAATCCGCGTGACGCTTCACCGTCTCCTCACGCGTCTTCTTCAACACCTCGTCGCGGAACGACTGGTACGTCACGATGTTCCCCTCGCGTGAAGACATGGCGCCGCTCTTCAACGTGACGAACTCATACCCGACGTGCTCGGTCGGAACCGTGTACCCCATGAGCTTCAATGTCTCAAAAAGCTGCTTGAAATAGAGGGATTGTCGCCCATCCACGAGCAGGACGGAGCGCCCGAGTTTCGGGTATTCGCGCTGTTTCAGGTACGCGAGCGCGAGGTCTTTCGTGGCGTAGAGCGACGTGCCGTCCGACTTCCGGATGAGGAACATCCCGAGCTTCTTTCCCTCCAAATCGACGATGACTGCGCCCTCGCTCACCTTTGCGACGCCCTTGGTCAGAAGCTGGTCAACGATCTTCTGGCCTTCGTCCACGACTTCGGACTCGAGGTACTGCCGTTCGATCTTGATCCCGAGTTCGTCGAACAGTTCCGTGAACTCATCGAGCGACCAGCGCCGCGTCTCGAGCCAGAGTTTGTTCCAGATGGGATCGTGGCTCTCGAGCGCCTTCTGGACAGCGGACACGGTGTGCTTGTTCTCCTCGTGCGTCTCCACTTCACGCGACGCCTGCGTGTAGATCTCGCCGAGGTACTTCCCTGTCTTCTTCTCGCGCGGCACGGCCGCGAGGAAGGCATCGACTTCTTTCTCCGACAGGCCCATGGCGGCGCTGCGTTTCTCGTCGACGATTTTCTTTTTGGATTTTTTCGTTTCTGATTCCGGAGACGTCGTGCCGACGCCGTTGTCGCGCGACTTTTCGACGAACCACCACAGGCATTTCGCCACGTGCGCGCCCACGTCGCCGTGGTAGCTCGCGGGAATCACCTTCCACCCGGCGTGGGAGAGGATTTTGACGAGCGATGCGCCGAGCACGAGATTGCGAAGATGACCGACATGCATCTCTTTGTGCGTGTTCGGCTGGGCGTACTCGAGCATGAGCGCCTTCCCCTTCCCCGCGTCGGTCGACCCGTACGCAGCGCCCGCCGCCTCAACGTCCCGGATCACGCGGTGGATGAACTCACCGGTATTCAAGGTCACGTTCACGAACGGCCCGTCGGCCGAGGCAGACGCCACGAGGTGGTCGGCGGACCCGAACTTCGCCACCACGTCTTTGGCGGCTTCGGCCGGATTCTTTCCCAGTGTCTTCGCGACTTTGAAGCACCCGAACGCCAGGTCGCCCAACTCCGGCCGCGGCGGCGCGACGAGATCGTCCGGGGTCACCTTCACGCCGCTCGCGCTGGTCAAGCGCTGCGCAACGTGTGACTTCACATGCAACCAAAAACTTGGCATTTAGCTCAATCGGACAAAGTGTCTCTTCCCCTTCTGGATCACCATTCCCGCCTTGACCGTGGCGTTCACGTCCTTCACGACCTTCCCGTCCACTTTGACGCCGCCTTGCTCGACTTGGCGCCGCGCATCGGACTTGGACGAGACGAGTTGTGTCTCAACAAGAGCATCCACCACGGACCATCCCTCGACTCCGCTCGGGACAGGCTTCCCACGGACCCTATATTCCGGCATTTCCTCTGGAGTCTCATGTGCCTGATGAACCTTCGAAAAGTGCGCCTCCGCCGCTTTGGCCGCTTTCTCCCCTGCGAACGCCTTCACGACGTCGCGTGCGAGCTGACGTTTGAACGGCATTGGATTCGCACCAGCAGACATTTGCTTTCGCATGGACTCAATCTCATCATCGGGAACATCCGTGACCAGTTCGAACCCCGGTACGATCATCCCGTCGGTCCAGCTCATGACCTTCCCGTACATGTCTTCCGGGCTGTCCGAGAGCGCGATCATGTTCCCCTCGGTCTTGCCCATCTTCTTGCCCGACGGATCAACGAGCAGTTTGGTCGTGAGCACGAATTTCTCCTTCCCCTTCACGGCTTTCATGAGCGTGCGGCCGGCCAGCATGTTGAACGTCTGATCGTTGCCGCCGACTTCCATGTCGACATCCATCGCGACCGAGTCCTGTGCCTGCATGAGCGGGTACAGAAATTCATTCAGGTGTACCGGCTTGCCTTCCTTCGTTCTGTTCTGAAACATGTCGCGTTCCCCAAGCTGCTGGATCGTGAAGTGCACGGATAATTCCAAGACGTCCTCAAACGACATCTTGCCCAACCAAGACGAATTATATTTCAACGTCGCGGGATTTTTCCCCGTGAAGGATAGAATGTTCGACGCTTGCCCCTGGTAGTCTTTCGCGTTCTTGAGAACTTCCGCACGCGTGAGACGCTTCCGCGTTGCCGACTTGTCCGTGGGGTCCCCGATCATGGCCGTAAAGTCGCCGATCAAGAGAATGACCTCGTGACCGAGCGCCTGGAGTTCTGCCAACTTCCGCATGGGGATGGCGTGACCAAGGTGCAATGACGGACCCGTGGGGTCCACGCCCAGGTACACGCGAAGCCGTCGTCCGGACTTCAAGGCCGCTTCGACCGCATCGCGGTTCGGGTACACGTTCTCAACGCCACGCGTGAGGAAGCGCTTGATGGCGTTCGCGTCGGTGGAGACCTTCGACATGACCATAAGACTATCGAAATTGAGCACTTATCGCAATGGAGCGGAAAAAACAGGCCTTGACGCGACGACATCTATTTGAGACTGAATATATATGCATGACATTTACCTGGGAATTCCGAGGCCGCAGATCAATCCGCATGCCCGACTACGATTATTCGGTGCCGGGTTGGTATTTCATAACGATTTGCGTGAAAAACAGACAGTGCGTCTTCGGCGACGTCGTTGATGGAAAGATGGTGTTGAGTCGGTTTGGGTATATCGCGAAACAATCGTTAAAAGACGTTCCAAAACATTACAAACATGTGCGTTTGGATTCATATATCGTCATGCCGAACCATGTCCACGTGATTATCGTTATACGACGGGTAGGGGCGGGTTTTAAACCCGCCCCGACAGGATTACACCCCACGCATATCACCGACGGGGCGGGTTTAAAACCCGCCCCTACGGGGAAACGACAAGGTTTGTCGGAGACGATCCGCGCGTTTAAAACATTTTCTGCTCAGAAGATAAATATGCTGCGTCAATCATCAGGGGATCCATTCTGGCAACGAAATTTTCACGAACGCATCATCTGGACAGACGAAGGCCTGGCCAGCACGCGAGACTATATCCGACTGAACCCCTTGCGCTGGCACGTCGATCCAGAAAATCCAAACCGTCCGGAATAATCAAGACCCCGTCCCAACCCTGAGCGTAGCCGAGGGGGGACGGGGTCGATAGACTGAGCAGCTCACGTTTTCTTTCGGGAGGCTTTCCGTCTCCTCTTCCGCTTCTCTTCCTCTTTCTTCTCCGCTTCGATCCTGTTCTGGATCTCCACAAAAGCCGACCACTCGTTGTGTCCGCTCTCTGGCTCTTGCCAGCTGTTCCGACTCGTTGCCGTTCCGTAACACATGACGTTGCTCCTTTCTTCTCCTTCAGAATCAATGGGTGCAATTCGACCCTGGAAGGTACGACTTCGTTATTCGTGACCTGACCTTTCAGGCTGTGGTCAGGATCACCCTCGATGTCGCTCTGTACGAGGCTCTGGTGCTCGACCTTGAACCCCTCGATCTCCTGCCGGAGCGCATCCGTGTACGCCTTCGGATGCGGATGTTCGAGCCACGAAACTTTCTGTTCGAGTTCGTGGTGCCAGCACTCGCTGCTGTTCGGGCAGATCACGCGGACCCCGTACCCCGGGTACCCGCCCATGACCACACGGTTCGTGACCGCACCGCACACCCAGCACGTGAAGACCTGGAGGCTGCGGAAGTCGTCACCGCGTTTGTCCGGGAAGTTGTCCTTACGCAGGTCATAGAGCCGGACCGATTTTTTGCTCTTTTTCTTCATGGTTTACTCCATCTGAGTGAGCGTGGATTCTTTCGAAGGCGGCTTTCTCAAGCCAAGGATCTTCTTGTCTCCCCTCTCGATATCCTCCATCAAGCTCGCTAGATCGAGATAGCGGATGACAATATGCGCGATATGCGCTTCTTGCGAGAGATCTTGCATGATGACGAGTTCTGACAAAGGATCTCGCTCGACAATCCTTCCAAAATCATACGCGGACTCGACATCCCCTTGCAGGAACTGACGTACACGCTCGATGGTGTCCGCGCTTTCATCCATAGTGACGTAGCGCAGCAGGATGGGATCCAATATGTTCCTTGTCGCCATGACTCCTCCGCTTTCTTGTCGAATGTCCGTTTCCTCTCACGACCCGCGAGACCATTCTCACGAGCCGGTTAGAGGAGAGGACGCAGAGCGTCCTCTCCAAAGAAGGAGGTTTTGCTTAGCGTGACGCGGAAGAACGTCGTCGCACGGCGCTTTCCTGACCCCGTTCGATGTCCCGTGCCCTTCGGATGAGCCGAAAGGCATGGAGGACTTTCTCAAAATCGGGGACGGGCAGCTTGGCCAGATCTTCACCCACGGAAAGCCACTTGCTCTTGCCAAGCGAATGAAGCGTACCAGCCGCCTGAAGGCGGCTTACGGGTGTTCCGGATCCACACATGACATGCTCCTTTCCAGTTCAGTCCCGATGAAGACGCTGGAGATAGACGAGGCTCCGACGAGCGATCTGCCCGACGCGGGTGATGTCCGTCAGCGTGTAGGCATGTCCGTTGATCGGCGGCGCGTTCAGCACTGACCCGTCACCTTCGAGGTATCGTCGGACGTCCTCGCGGATCTCCCGATGGTCGCGTGTCACCTCGTTCAGCAGGATGGGGTCGACGTTCAGCCTCCCCACATCCGTCTGATCAAAGGCGCGCTCTCCATCGCCCAGCATTGCCCGTACCGACTCCTCGATGAGCCGCCGTTGTTCGGGTTTGGCCTTCAGCTCGAAGTTCCGCAGGAGGAGATCGTCGAGGTCAGGACCCCAGGCCGGGCCGATGAGCGCCAAACCGTCGTCCTGGATGCCCTTCGTCTTCGGCACCGCGAACATCATGGGGTCCAGCATCCGGATACGGGCCCGCTCCTGCTGGGCGCGGATATTCAGCTCGAGCTTTTCGCGAAGCTCTGCGATGTCCTGCCTGATCCCGCGAAAGACAGGCAGGCACATATCGAGCATCTGGAAGATCTGGACGTACTCTTCCGGAACCATGATGGGGAGGTCCTCCACCGCGGCGATGTGCCTGGCCAAGCTGTAGTACTCGAGCGGGCACATCGCATAGACGTCGAACATCGGAGACAGGACGTGAACGAAGGTCGCGATTTCCCACCGCGTCTCGGCCGGTTCGTCTGCATACGACGCCGGATCGAGGTACGAGAACGGAATCGTGACGAACTTCAACTGTCTTCCCAGGTCCCGCAGGTGGGAGATCTCCGCCCGCGGGCTTGTAGAAAGTCGTTTGAGAGTTGCGAGGTCTCCAATTTCACGACCCAGCGCTGTCATGGCGTGGTCCTCGACGACCCGCAGGGCCTTCGAGAGTTTGGGGTCCGCGTCGCCCATGGGGACCATGTCGACGACGCTGTGCATATTCCATCCAGTTGCATTCATGATTTTTTCTCCTTTTCTGTTGTCGAATGTCCACACTCAACCAACCTTGCGTTCGTATCCGCTCGTTTCTCCGACCCTTCCTCCAAGGATCAGAAACCCCCTTATTCCTTGGGGAAAGACAGGGGGGGTCTGGGCATGGTTCGTCGCCTGTAGATGAGTCGTTTTAACAAAAACGACGCCTTGCGGCGACGTACTCCAGGACTCATTATCTTTCCCCTTTCGGGGCTGAAGGTCGCACCTTTCCTTTCGGATGGTTGCGGGTGGAGCATCGGGTCAGTTCCCTTGGCATCTCCACTCTCTGGATACGTCAGTCTTCGGTTGTAGTTCTAAGATAAACTAAATTGATTATATTGTCAAGACAAGCCGGGAAGACTTTTCCATCACCCCAACCTTTTCACCTTCTCTTCCAGCGTCTTCAACTTCATCTCCGCTTCGGACAATTTCAGCTTCATCCCGGAGATAACCGACGCCGGAGCCTTGGACGTGAACTCCCCGTTCGCAAGCTGGACGTTCAAACTCTCGACGTATTTGCGCGTTGCATCGATCTCTTTCTGTGCCTTGTCCTTCTCTTTTACGATGTCGACGGATCCTGCGACATTCAGTCCGATCGTAGCGCTCCCCGAGACCGTCGTGGCCCACCCGAACGCGACCGCGCCGACGAACGCGACGGATGCCGCGCGCGCCAGATGCTTCACGACCTCCATGTTCTCTTCGACGAGCTTTTTCACGTCAGAAGACGCGACAAGCGCGATCTCGACCTGCTTCGCCGCCTCGACGCCCTGATCCGCGCGGAGACGGCGCATGTCCGTCACAAGCTGACGCAATACTTCGAATTCCTGTACGGGCGCAGCATGCTGCGCCCGTACTTGTGACCAAGACGCGACGATCAATTGCCCATCAAATCCGGCTGTCTTCCAAATGTGCTCCGTCACAAACGGCATGAACGGATGCCAGAGGATAAGGACATGACGCAGAAGATGGGCGAGGATCGCGTCCTTCCCCTTCTCGACCTTCGCGATCTCGAGGTACCAGTCCGCCAGGTAGCCCCACGTGTAGTCGCGCAGTTCCTCTCCGGCGGACGAGAACTCGTATTTCTCGATTTTAGACGTGACGCTCGCCGCGACTTCGTCGAGGCGCGACAAGATCCAACGATCCGCCAGCGTTTTCGGTTCC
>Ga0155402_106_pt1 | contig 22198 bp, 10 predicted proteins | sample RifCSPhighO2_02_FD_106370 | JGI IMG/M metagenome (GOLD analysis project Ga0155402, IMG submission 106370) | Candidatus Uhrbacteria bacterium RIFCSPHIGHO2_02_FULL_60_44 | reverse complement strand
ACCTCCTCTGGAACGGGGCCACGGGGACGTCGTTGAACGTCACTCAAGGGACGACTCTGAACACCCTCTCGGCCTCTGGATCTTCCACCTTGACCACCCTGAACTTCACGAATGCGACGGGTACCTCCCTCGCAGTCACGTCCCTCTTGGTCGGCGGCACCACCGTTTGTCTCTCAAACGGGTCGAACTGCCCGTCGACGGCTGGCGGGTCGGACGACTGGACCTACAGCGCCTCGAACGACTTCGTGCGTCCGAATACGAACACGACCTCTCTTGTCCTCGGCGCTTCTACCGTGGCGAATGCTCCCTATTGGTTCCGGATCGACAGCACGTCGTCCCGCGCGTACTTCGGTGCCTTTGGGTCCAGCACGAACATCGTCCTGGGCGGCCCAACGTCTACGATCACGAACACGATGTTCCAGCTGGACGGCAACGACCTTTACGTGGCCGGCAACATCGGGTCCGCGTCCAGCGTCTACACGAACGGGGCGTTCATTGCAGGAGCGTCCACGCTCTATGGCGATGGCTACGTCAATAAGACCGACGGCAACCTAGTCCTCACGGCATCCGGAGGATTCATCACCCCTGCGTCTGATCTCGCCGTCTCCCTTGGCTCTGCCGCTCTTCGGTACAACGGAATTTTCGGGAACACCACGTCCACGAACGCCACGTCGACGAACCTCTTCGCCACGAACTTGACCGCCACGAACCTGAACGTCGGGTCCTTCAACCCCACGAACCTCATCTGGGTGAACGCCACGGGGACGAACACGACCTCCACGAACTTGGCCGTGGCGAACTTGTACGGGGTTTCAAACGGGTACGCCTTCCTACAGGCCGCTGGCGGCATCACGGACGGCCTTGGATATACAAATACGACCGGAGTCTATCTGTACGATGGCGCCGGCAACATCATCGCCAGCATGGAACATTTGAATGTTCCGAGTTTGGGCAGCATCTCCGCTTTCATCGTGAAACCGGGTCCATCGGACTTCGGTGGCGTGTTCGCGCTGGAGAACGCGTCAGCGAACGATACGGTGCTCCTGTCTTCCTTCAATGGCATCCAGCTCGGATCGGACGCGGAGGACACGGCTGCGGGACTTGCGATCTCCGTCACGTCACCGTCCGGGACACGATTCAGCGTAGACGGCTCGACCGGCAATGTCGTCACGACAGGGACCCTCCTCACGAGAGGGAACGTGACGGTGAATGGGACAGCGATCCTCCTGGAAAACAACGATGCGGAGAACACGACGCTCACGATCAAGAACGCGACGACTGTGAGCGCAGGTGCGGCAGGCCCACTGCTCACGCTCGAGAACGATGTGGCGATCCACAAGCTCTTCGTTATGTCCGGCGGGAACGGCGGCATGCCGAACTCCATGTTCCTGCAGCAGCGAGGGACGACCGGCAACCTCGTCCTGAACTCTGTGGCAGGGAATATCATTTTCATGAATGGCGACCTGGGAGGCCTCAACACGCTCGGCACCGTCTCCGCCTCGGGCACATGGAAGCTTGGTACTGAGGTCACGAGCTACGGCCTCGCCGGCTCCGGCGACCTCATCGCGAAGAACGTTGAAGTGAACGGCGTGCTGTACGCCGACCAGGGCCTCTCCGTGGCCGGGACCTCGACCCTCCAGGGCGTCACTTGGACGAACGCCACAGGAACGAACACAACGAGTACTAATCTTGCCTCCACAGGTCTCCTCACGTTCAACACGGCCACCGGCGTACAGCTCATCGCGAACATCGGCACCTTTGCCACCGCCACCGTCATGGGACAGGGGATCTGTCTCAGTAACGGCGTGAACTGCCCTGCGTCTGTCACGACTGAGACCGACACACTCGCCTCCGTCACCCAGCGTGGTGCGTCTGCGACGACCACCGTCACCCTCTTCGGAGGCTTGGTCACGTCCAACCTTACGGTCACAGGTACGACCTCGCTCATCGATGGCGTATTCCGCAGCGTGACCGGAGTCAACATGGCGCTCACGAATTTGATCGTCACGGGAACGGCCGTCCTCCAAAACACCACCTTCACGAACGCCACGGGGGCGAACCTGTTCGTGACGAACTTCAACCCCACGAACCTCACGTGGGTGAACGCCACAGGGACGAATACGACGAGTACGAACCTATTCGTGACGAACGGCACGATCACAAACCTCCGATCCACCCAGGTACTCGTCGATAACGGAAGCGCAGCCTCCCCCTCCTTCGCATTCAAGGATAATCCTAGCACGGGGATCTACGGCGACGGATTGAGCACCATCCGGTTCTCCACGGCCGGCACGGAGCGTCTCGTCATCAGCACGTCGAATATAACCGCCTCTCTTCCGTTTTTGCCATCCTCCAATAATTTCTACGACCTTGGATCGGGGGCGCAATCATGGGCAAACATCTACGCCTCCGGGACGATCTTCGTCGTCGGCGGCCAGTTCACGAATGTCACATCCACGAACGCCACGACCACGAACCTGAACGTGACGGCGCTCGCCCAGCTCCCGACGAATACCACGATCGGCGGTACGACCGTCTGCCTCTCGAATGGCACGAACTGCCCCTCGTCCACCGCCGGCTCTGACGACTGGACGTACAGCGCCACAAACGACTTCGTGCGTCCGAACACGAACACGACCTCCCTCGTCCTCGGCGCCTCGACCGTGGCGAACGCGCCCTATTGGTTCCGCATCGACAGCACCTCGTCGCGGATGTATCTGGGTGCCTTCGGGTCCTCGACCAATATCGTCCTGGGCGGCCCCACGTCCACGATTACGAACACGATGTTCCAGCTTGATGGCAACGACCTGTTTGTGGCCGGCAACATCGGGAGCGCGTCTAGCGTCTACACGAACGGAGCCTTCATCGCCGGGTCCGGGTCCACGCTTTACGGCGACGGGTATATCACGAAGACGAACGGCAGCCTTACGGTGTCTTCCTCCGGGATCATCGCCCTGAACCCCTCCATGAACGGCACGGTCATCATCGGGACGAGCACCCCCGCGACCGAAACGAACATCGTATCCGGGTTGGAGGTTTGGCATGCCACGAATTCGATCACCGGCATGATTGTGGGGAACTCCATGGATGGAACGGAATCCACGGCGGAAATTCAGCTGCACAATTCTCTGGGACAGGCCGCGGCCATCTTCGCGACGGACCAGCTCTACTCCTCGTTGCCGAACGCAACCCACACGGTCGGGATGATCTCGACGAATGGCGCGCGGCTCGCCTTCGGCGCCGGCGGCGGCGACATCGTATTCCGGACGAATTCGGACCTCTTCGCGGGGACGAACGCGATCAGGATCGTCGGGACCACGGGTTCGCGTGAAGGATATGTCGGTATCGGCAATATCGCGCCGACCGAACGCCTCACGGTGAATGGCAACGTGTCGTCCACCGGTCTCATCGCCTTTGCGGCGACGACCACGCAGGCCACCTCATCCATCATGGAAGTGACGACCCGTCTCACGGTGGGGGGCGTCGCCGTCTGTCTCTCAAACGGCACGAACTGTCCCGCTTCAGCGGGCAATGACACCTTGGCCTCCGTCACGCAGCGCGGGGCTTCGGCCACGACCACACTGCAGCTCTTCGGCGGCTTCTATGCGGCCTCGTCCACCGTCACATCCACCTTCACGGTGCTGGGTCAAACGCATCTCTTTGCAAGCTCGAGTGCGGGGACCCCACTCATCGTCCATGCGCGTTCAGGGCAGACGGGGACGCTTACCGAGTGGCAGTCCGCATCCGGGACTGCGTTGAGCGCGTTCACCTCGAGCGGCACGCTCGCGTTCGGCATGAACCAGACCATCGGCATCAATCGTCTTCAGATCAACACCGGGTTGACCGTACCCACGCAGACCGTCGGGTCCTCCGTCCTCGAAATTGATTCCGAGTCGGGTGAGGCATCGGACATCAACTTGCGCACCTCGGTGAGCGACAGTATCTCGTTCCCGACCATCTACTTCACGAGAAGCCGCGGAACCCTGGCGTCGCCCACCGTGAGTCAGGCGGGCGACATCATGGGCGAGTTGAAGTTCCAGGCCCACGAAGGCAGCGGGTTCCAGTACGGTGCATCCATCCGTGGGACGGTGGATGCCGCCCCATCGTCGCTCGACGTCCCGACCAGGCTCTCGTTTTTTACGGCACCGGACGGCGGCCCCACGGCCCCCGTGGAGCGCATGACCATCAAAAATACGGGGTACGTCGGCATCGGAACGACCACGCCGGACATGCTCCTCACGGTGGGTGGCAACATCCACGCCACAGGCACGTTGACCGTGTCCGGGTCCGGCACGTCCACCTTCATCGGGGCCGTCTCTTCCACGAACGGCGAGTTCTCGAACCGTCTCACCGTTGGAGGCGTCGCCGTCTGTCTCTCAAACGGCACGAACTGCCCGTCGTCATCCGCCGGCGCCGACGACTGGACGTACAGCGCCACGAACGACTTCGTCCGCCCGAACACGAATACGACCTCTCTTGTCCTCGGCGCCTCGAATGCGTCGGAAGCCCCGTTCTGGTTCAAGATCGATGCCACGTCCTCCCGCGCGTACTTCGGCGCCTTTGGGTCTTCGACCAACATCGTTATCGGCGGCTCTACGTCCACGCTCTCGAACACCTCCTTCCAGCTGGACGGCAATGATCTCTTCGTCGCCGGCAACATCGGCTCCGCCTCAAGCGTCTACACGAATGGGGCGTTCATCGCGGGTGCCGGCACCACGCTTTACGGCGACGGGTACCTTGTGAAAAACAACGGCGCCTACACCATTTCCTCCACGGGCGGCGCGCTCACGCTCCAAACGCAGACCTCGGGCGACGTGGTGGTGGCCCCGGTCTCTGGCCGCTTCGTTCCGGCCGCGGACCTCGCGGTTACGCTCGGCGATTTCAATCTCCGGTTCAATGCGAACTTCGGCAACACTACGTCCACGAACGCCACGGCCACGAACATGGCCGTCACCGGTCAGCTCATCATGCCGAGCGGGAGTTCGCTGAACACATCCAATATCGTCTGGACGAACGCCACGGGGACGAACACCACGAGCACACACCTGAACGTCACGACGCTCGCCCAACTCCCGTCGAACACTACGGTGGGCGGCACCACCGTCTGTCTCTCCTCCGGTACGAACTGCCCCTCGTACACCGAGACCGACACACTCGCCTCCGTCACCCAGCGTGGCGCCACGGCCACCACCACCGTCACCCTCTTCGGAGGCCTCGTGACCTCGAACCTCACGGCCACAGGCTCATACTCCTTCGTGGATGGGGTTGAACGAAACGCGACGTCCGTGAACATCGCGACCACGAACCTCACGGTCACAGGCACGGCCAACATCGCCGCTCTCGTCGTCTCAGGCCTCACGACCCTCCAGAACTTCACGTTCGCGAACGCGACAGGGACGACCTTGACCCTGACCGGCGCTCTGTCCGCAGCCTCCACCACCGTCACCACCCTGAACTTCACGAATGCCACAGGATCCAACATCTTCGTCACAAACGGCGTCTTCGGGAACACGACCACGACGAACGCCTTCATCTCAAACCTCACGGCAACCACCTTCAACGTCACCTCCTTCAACCCCACGAACCTCACCTGGGTGAACGCCACGGGGACGAACACGACGAGTACGAATCTGTATGCATCAAATCTTCAGTGGAACAGCGCCACGGGCACCAACCTGCTCGTCACAGGCAACGCCTCCACCTCCCAGCTCTTCGTTGGGGGATACAACGTCTGTCTCTCCAATGGCACGAACTGCCCCTCGTCCTCCGCCGGCTCCGATGACTGGACCTACGGCGCCACGAACGACTTCGTCCGTCCGAACACGAACACGACCTCCCTCGTCCTCGGCGCCTCGACCGTGGAAAACGCGCCTTATTGGTTCAAGATCGACGCCACGTCCTCCCGCGCCTACTTCGGAGCCTTCGGGTCCAGCACGAACGTCGTCCTCGGCGGCCCCACGTCCACGATCACGAACACGATGTTCCAGCTGGACGGGAACGATCTATTCGTCGCAGGCAACATCGGCTCCGCGTCCAGCGTCTACACGAACGGGACATTCATCGCGGGCGCCGGCACCACGCTCTACGGAGACGGGTTCATCACGAAGACGAACGGAAACTTATCCGTAAACGCGTCACAGGGCATATTGTTTAATCCTGCGAACTTCTCCGTCACGAGTACGGCCAGCATCTTCCCTGGCGCGCATCTCACGTATGACCTTGGACAGCGCGGACGTCGGTGGGACGAGTTGTGGGTCCGAACCATCAGACTCGGACTGAGCTCGTGGACGCTCGACGAGCTCGACAGTGGTGTCTTGAAGATCTCATACGAAGGCTCGACGTCCACCGTGGAAGTGAACATCGGTACGAACCTCACCGTGACCGGTACATCGAACCTTCAGGGGCTTGTCTTCACGAGCGCCACGGCCTCCGGTCCCATCGTCGGCCTCACCTACCTCGATCTCACAACCTCCACCGCGAACCCGCCGATCCATGAAGGCAGGATCTTCTACGACGGGACGGAAAAATCACTCGCGTATTTCAACGACGAGGCCGATATCACCATGAACATCGGTCAGGAGAGTTGGGTCCGTGTGTTCAACAATTCGGGCGCGACAATAGCAAACGGCCGGGCCGTGTATATCACCGGCGCGTCGAACAACGTGCCGACGGTTGGGCTTGCAAAAGCCGATCTTCTTTCCACCGCTGATACAATCGGACTGGCGACGCACGACATTGAGAATAATACGTTTGGGTACATTACGCTCCAGGGAGCTGTTCATGACTTGAATACGGCAAGCTTCGCAACGGGCTCGGTAGTCTACGTTTCCGATACCTCAGCCGGCACGTTAACAGCCGTGAAGCCGCTCACCCCGAGCGTAAGTGCGAAGATCGGAGTTGTGGCGGTTTCGAACCCGACGCAGGGGATCATAGTCGTGACCCTCGATCCGCAGGCCGGCGCGCTCCAAAGCGGTGCGGTGGCGTTCGGCGGAGACGATGGGCTCATCACGCACGATCCGACCGTCTTCTTCTGGGATGCGACGAGCAATCGGCTTGGTCTCGGCACGAATGCCCCGTCCTCCACGCTTCATGTGGTCGGCTCGGCGCAGCTTGAAGGGATTACGTTTACGAGCGCTACTGGAACGAACGCCACGACCACGAACCTGAACGTCACGACCTTGGCTCAGCTCCCGTCGAACACCACGATCGGCGGCACCACCGTCTGCCTCTCAAACGGCACGAACTGCCCTGCGTCATCCGCCAGCTCTGACGATTGGACGTACAGCGCCACGAACGACTTCGTTCGACCAAATACCAACACCACCTCCCTCGTCCTCGGGGCCTCGACCGTGGCGAATGCGCCCTTCTGGTTCAAGATCGACGCCACGTCCTCCCGCGCGTATTTCGGCGCCTTTGGGTCTTCGACCAACATCGTCCTGGGCGGCCCCACGTCCACGATTACGAATACGATGTTCCAACTGGACGGCAACGACCTCTTCGTGGCCGGCAACATTGGCTCCGCGTCAAGCGTCTACACGAACGGGGCGTTCATCTCCGGGGCAGGCACGACCCTGTATGGAGACGGGTTCATCACGAAGACGAATGGAGATATCGTCATTGGCGCGACGAAGATCACGCCGAACGCGAATAATACGATGGACCTTGGGTCACCGACGTCTTCATGGGCCAGCATTTACGCTTCAAGCACCATCTATGGGGGTGCAAGCACAAATGCCTTTATTGCTGGCGACGGTTCAATCGCGGCTCCCGCGTATGCGTTCGATTCCGATACCGGGATATTCCGTTCGACGACTAACTATATCGGTTTCGCGGAGGACGGCGTCCTCCAGATGTATATCGGGGGCAATCTGGGAATCATGTACGGAACGTGGAGGCCGGGAGCGGACAACGCCTACGATCTCGGCGATACGTCGAATTATTGGAAGGATTACTACATCTCCGGCGATCTTATCGCGCGTACGAATAATTCAGTCGATCTTGGGAATGCGTTGAACAGCTTGGGCAACATATACGTTTCGGGAACGGTTTTCGCGGTGAATGTCACGTCAACCAACGCCACCTCGTCGTTCTTTTCCGTAAGTAACATCGCGACCCTGCCCACACAGACCACCGTGGGCGGTCAAAGCGTGTGCTTGGGGAACGGCACGAATTGCCCTGCGTCCACCGAATCTGACACCTTGGCTTCCGTCACCCAGCGTGGAGCGTCTGCGACCACGACCGTCACCCTCTACGGAGGCCTGGTCACCTCAAACCTCACGGCCACAGGCAACACGAACCTGGTGGATGTCGTGTACAGGAACGCCACAGGGGTGAACGAAGCTCTCACGAACCTCACGGTCACAGGGACAGCCAACCTGAACCTTGTCACCTGGAACGGGGCCACAGGATCCAACATCTTCGTCTCAAACGGCGTCTTCGGGAACACGACCACCACGAACGCCTTCATCTCAAACCTCACGGCCACTACCTTCAACGTCACCTCCTTCAACCCCACGAACATCACCTGGACGAACGCCACGGGGACGAACACGACCTCGACGAACCTCACGGTCACCGGTCGGACCACGCTCGATGGGACGACGTTCACGAACGGGACAGGGACAACTCTCGCACTCACGGGCGCCTTTAACGCAGGCTCCTCAACTCTCACCACCTTGAACTTCACGAACGCCACGGGGTCTGCCATGAACCTGTCCGGTCCATTCACCTTCAGGGGTGCGACCGGCACCTCACTCGCCGTCACGTCCCTCTTGGTCGGCGGCACTACCGTCTGCCTCTCAAACGGCACCAACTGCCCATCGGGCATCGTTGAGTCCGACACCTTGGCCTCCGTCACCCAGCGAGGCGCATCTGCGACCACGACGGTCACCCTCTACGGAGGCTTGGTCACCTCAAACCTCACGGCCACAGGCACGACGTCGCTCATCGACGGCGTGTTCCGCAGCGTGACTGGAGTCAATATGGCTCTCACGAATTTGATTGTCACGGGAACAACCGTCCTCCAAAATGCTACCTTCACGAACGCGAGCGGGACGACCATGGCGCTCACGGGCGCGTTCAGCGCCGGTTCATCCACCGTCACCACGCTAAACTTCACGAACGCGAGCGGCACGAGCTTAAATCTCCGGAACTTCACCTTCCAGAACGCCACGGGGACGAACCTGTTCGTGACGAACGGGACGATCCCGACCTTGAACAGCACGAACCTCACGTGGGTGAACGCTACGGGGACGAATACCACGAGCACGAACCTGTTCGCGACGAACTTCGGGTTCATTGCGGCATCCGGTTCGTCCTTCACCACGAACAACTTCAACACGCAGAACATCACGTGGGTGAACGCGTCCGGCACGAACACGACCACCACGAACCTCACCGTGACCGGCAGCCTCACGATCCCGGCAGGAGGGGATATCGAATCGGGCGGCAGCATCATCATGACGAGCGCGCCGACCGTGACCTCCACCGGCTGGATCACCTCGAACATCCCGGCCGTCGGCATCGAATCCGTGCGGAGCCTCCAGGGGTTCAACGGCTTCCTGTACGCCGGCCAGGGCGACGGCGCGGGCGAGGGGGATGTCCAGGTGTGCGATCCGACGATCGCGGGAGACCGAAGCATCTGCGACCAGGCGTCCGAATGGTCCACGTCGTTCAACAGCGCGGTCGCGAACCAGGTGAATACTCTCGCAGTGTTCAACAAAAAACTCTACGCCGGCGAAGGGCTCGGCGCGGGCCTCGGCGACATACGCATGTGCAATCCGGCGCTTTCCGGCAACCTCCTCAAGTGCGACTCCGGCGACTGGAGCGTGGCCACGAACACGAATTTCGGCATCATCAGGCAGTTCAACGTGTACAACGGCTTCCTCTACGCGGCGGCGGATCGTGATTCAGTGGGCGGCGCGCAGGTGGTGATGATCTGCAACCCCGCGACGGCCGGTTCTGCCACGGACTGCGATGCTGGCGGGGACTGGACGAGCGTTGCGGTTGGCGGCGCCGCGTACGAGCAGATTCCGACGCTCGGCGTGTTCCTGAACCGCATGTACGCCTTCATGGGTATCGGGGCGAGCGACAGCGACATCTACGTGTGCAACCCGGCCACGGCCGGCAACGCGGATCTTTGCGACGTGACGGGAGACTGGACGCAGGCCGTGAACAACGTCGGCGGGTACGAATCCATCTTGAGCGCGGCGGTGTACAACGGCTTCCTCTACATGGGGCTCGGCACCGGGGCTGGTGACGCCGACGTCAACCAGTGCACGCCGGCCGACGGAGGCGCGCCGGGGATTTGCGACAATTTCCTCGACTTCACCACGGCCATCAACAACGGCGGGACGTTCACGCGCGTGAACGCGCTCACGAGTTTTGACGGGAGCCTGTTCATCGGACTCCAGGGGACCGCGGCGGGCGACGGCGACATCCAGGAGTACCGCGGGTCGTTCGTGACGACTACGAACGCCGGAGGGACGTTCGAGGCCACCCACGCCTTCGCCGTGCTGAACGGCGTGATCTACGCCGGCCGCGGGACGACGGTTGGGGACGGCCAGGTGTTCTACTTCCGCAAGGACCGCACGGTGTCGCAGTCCCTCACCTTCCAAGCCGGGTCGTCCACCGGGAACCTGTGGTTTTCGCAGGAGTCGTTCAACGTGCAGGGCGAAGGGTCGGTGGCCGAAATCCAGTCCGGCGTGTTCAAGCTGTCGCACGGGCTCATCACCGAGGCCGGCGCGTATGACGTTGCCGAGATGTACCCGGCTGGCGAAACCGGACTCATATCGGGCGATGTCGTGGTGTTCTCGACTTCGACCCCCAATGCCGTCCAGCGGTCTGACACGGCATACGATCCCCACGCCTTCGGCGTCGTGTCGCAGAACCCCGCATTCCTCATCTCGTCCAAGAATACGTCTGATGAAGTACCCGTCGCAATCGCCGGACGCGTCAACGTCAAGTTCAGCAGCGGGAATGGTGCGATCGATGTGGGCGATCCGCTCACAACCGCCACGACGACCGGGTATGCGATGCTCGCAACCGGGCCCGGGCCGATCCTCGGACGCGCCCTCGAGGCGTTTGACCCGGCCACCGCCGGCCAAACCACGACCTCGCTCCTCATGGTGGTCCAGCCCGGCTTCTTCATCCCGTCCGAGCAGGGCAAGCTCTTCACCGAAAACTTCACGGCGCGTGACTACCTCCAGGTGGGCGTGGATGGCGTGGAACGCGTCGGCCCCTCTGCAGTGGCCCAATTCCAGGGTTCGACCAACACATTCCTTCAGGTGAACCTCCAGAACGCCTCCACGGGTACGAACGCGACCGGCGACTTCGTCGTCACGAACGATATCGGCGACGATTCGAGTTACTATATCGACATGGGGATCAACGGTTCGAACTACGACAACCCCGACTATTCGATTAACGGCCCGAACGACGGGTACCTCTACGTCCATGGCGGCGACCTCACGATCGGCACGGCGAGCGCTACGGACCTTATCTTCCACACGGGCGGCACGCTCGCGGAGAACGAGCGCATGCGCATCACGACCGATGGCCTCGTGGGGATTGGGAAGTCGAATCCGACCACGCTCCTCGACGTGAACGGGACCGTCTCGTCCACGGCCATGCTCGTGAACGGCGTGGCCGTCTGCCTCGCGAACGGCACGAACTGTCCCTCGTCGTCCGCGGAATCCGACACCCTCGCTTCGGTCACGAACCGCGGCAACACGGCCACCTCGAGCGTCATCTTCTACGGCGGCCTCACCACGTCCAATCTTACGGCCACGGGAACGTCCGCTCTGTCGTCGCTCGTCGTCTCCGGCCTCACGACCCTCCAGAACGCCACGTTCACGAACGCCACAGGATCCAACATCTTCGTCTCGAACGGCGTCTTCACGAATCTCCAGGCCACGAACTTCAACGTCACCTCCTTCAACCCCACGAACATCACCTGGACGAACGCCACGGGGACGAACGTCACGACCACGAACCTCGCGGTGAACGCCATCACGAACGTTTCCTCGATTAGCGGGCTGGCCACCACCACCATCATGGCGGCGGATGGCGACCTCTTCCTGAAAGACAAGAACCTCACGAATGCCGTCCCCTTGTCCGAGACGGGCGAGACGGCGCTCGACCCGAGCTTCACGGCCCAGAGCATCATCGGCGCTTTGAATGAGCTCAAGCGCAATCCGGTGATCACGCTCTCATGGTCGGATAATGGGACGCACGTTACCGACGAGCCCATGAAGATCCACAACGGCACGCAGGCGAGCGGGTACGTGATGCCATTCGGCGGCACGCTCCGGCGGATCACGGCTGGCGCGAGCGCGGGTCCCTCGGACACCACGGCCGGGGAGAACTTCGTCATCCAGCACACCACGGCCACGACCATGGACACGCCGTGTTCTGCGAACCTGGCCGACACCGCCACGAGTTCCTGGTCCGTCTGTTCCTACAACTTCAGCGCAAGCTCCTCGCTCACGGCCGTGAGCCGGTTCGAAGGAGCACTGCCCACGAGCGCCTCGGATGCGGTCGTCACGCTCTTCCTGGAACTCGATAACGCCGGTGTCGACATCGCCGAGTACTACCCGACCGACGACCAGACGATCGGTTGGGGCGACGTGGTCGGCATCGACCCGGACCACGACGAACACGTGGTGAAGTCTCCAGGCCCCGTGAATGCGATCGGCATCATCTCCGTGAATCCGGGCAAGGTCCTCGGGAAGCCGTCGCTCGATGGCCGGCTCGTGGCGCTGAAGGGCCGTGTTCCGGTCCGAATCGCGCCGGATTCCGAGCCCGTCCGCCGCGGCGACTGGCTGCGTGCGTCAAAGACCACACCGGGAACGGCTGAACGCGCCACCTCCGCCGGTTACACCATCGGTCGCGCGCTCTCAAACTGGGATCCGCTCACGGAGGGCGAGGAACCGAGCCCGCAGGACCCGTTCCGCATGATCGTGATGGCTTTCACGGAGAATATGTACTACATGGGCCCCGAGCCGGTGGCCACGTCTACGGAGAGCGGGCTTGAGGTGCCGCCGGTGCTCAACGAAGCCGACAAGGAACAGGCGCTGTCGCGTCGCGATCCCGCCGCGCGCATCACCGTTGCGACCGTGAACGGAGCCGTGCGTCGCGGGGATTTCCTCATGATGAATGAGGACGGGAGTTACGCAATTCACGCTGACCGCGGCCAGGTGGTGGGCATCGCGGCCGAAGACTGGGTTGGCCCGGGCAAGCGCAAGATCGGCTACGCGCCGTACTTCGTGTACATCCCGTCAGACGCCGAAGGCGCCGAAGCAGTCCGTGCGATCGTCGCGTCGAGCACGGAGTTCGAAGCGCCGCTCGACGTTACGACGGCGAGCACGACGGACGAGGTCACGGTCGCCTCGAGCACCGTTGACACGGACGACATTTTCACGGTGAGCGTGACGAACGCCCTCGAGGTGGACCGGCCGATCGTGGTGAAGGACACGGCTGAATTCCAGGGGACGGTCGTGATCCTGAAGCATCTGTACCAGGGCGAGGACTCGGCCGGGTTCGCGAAGCTCCTCGCGGGCGACAAGACCGTCGACGTGAAGTTCCGCGACGCGTACCTCTGGAAGCCCGTCGTGACCGTGACGCCGCAGAACGAAGTGCCCGGCCGGTACTGGGTGGAGAACGCGACCGAGCGCGGGTTCACGATCCGCATGTCCGAGTCTGCCCCGGATCACGAAATCACCTTCGCCTGGGCCGTGACGGCCGTGAAGGAGCCGATGCTCTACGTCTCTGACGGCACCTGGGGGAAGGCGTTCGTCGAAGACCAGTGGCGCGGGGAGGCTCCATCTGTTGACGAGCCTCCGTCAGACGAGTTGCCGCCGGCAGAGCCGACTCCGTCCGATGAGCCGCCCGCACCTGATCCCACCCCAGAACCTACGGACCCGACCGCGTCACCAGAGACGGTTCTGCCCGTGAACACTGAAGATCCGACACCGCCGGAAACGCTTGGCGATCCAGCTGCGATTGCGAGCGAGCCCATTCCGCCCATGTAAAAAATCCGGTGCATATTGCGGGCCGTAAGCAGGACAGGTTCCCTTCCATCCTCCTTCCTCCTTACGACTCGCAACATGCATCGGATGCCGTCAGTATGCTATGATAGCACGACGCTCTTCTATGATACGAAAACCACCCTTAAAAAAGTCTGTCGCCGCGCCTGCGAGTACGCAGCGATTCTTCGGCCAGCCGGTCGTGATCCTCGCGGTGGTCGCCGCCATGGCCGTCGCCGCCGTCTATTTGTGGATCACGCAACCGAAGCCGCCATCGGCGCCTCCAACGGCGGAGACGTCTCCGGAGGTCAAGCGTCAGGTGGACGATATCGTCGCCCGCGTCGCAGAGCTGATCACCGTCAACCCGAATGAGAAGCCGTACGTTGCGATGGTGAGCGACATCGAGGCCGTCCGTCAGGCGAACCCCGTCTTCTACCGCGACGCCGAGGAGGGAGACAAGGTGCTCATCTGGAGCGACAAGGCGGTGATCTACTCGCCCTCGAAAGACAAGCTCGTCGCGGTCGTGACCGCTCAAGCCTCCGGGATTCCGACGGCGCCGCAGTCTGCAACCAGTACGATGGCCGCCGAAGACGCGACGATTGAAATCAGGAACGGGTCTGGCGTCGCGGGCGCGGCGGGACGTCTGCGGACGACGCTCACGGACGCCGGCCTCACGGTCTCGAAGATCGGAGACGCGCGAACGCGGCCGGAGCAGACGCTGGTGATTGATCTCTCGAGCGGGAAGGCGCCGGTGACGGTCCAGAAGACGCTCGAACTCACGGGCGGTGCTGCCGGGACCGTCCCGGACGGAGAGCCCGGGTCGTCCGCAGGCATTCTCGTCATCATTGGGACGGGAGCAACGCAGTAAACGCCTATGAAGGATTGGTTGCGGCAGCTGCTGGTTTCGAGCGTTGGTCTCTTCATTGCGCTCACGCTCGCGCTCGGCGTGTACGAATTGGCAATCAAACCACAGGCCTCTCGAGGCCCGTCCGGACGACAGGGGATCTACGGCGCGTTTCTCACAAACGGTCAGGTGTATTTCGGGAATATCGAACGGGAAAACGGAGATCGCCTGGTGCTCGTGAACGTATTCTATCCCAAGGCGCGGAGGGACGCCGTGGCAGATCCGAGCCAGCAGGACGACCTGCAGCTGATCAAGCTCGGCAACGAATTGTACGCGCCGGAAGACCGGATTGAGATCAGTACGCGGCAGCTTCTTTACCTCGCGAAATTGAAAGAAGACGGAAAAGTTGGCAAGGCAATTCGGGAGTACAAGCAATAGGATATCCACAGGGCATCGACATCATGGTTCGTCGCTCAATGGAGCGACGATTTTGGATCAATGGCCAACCACGGTATGCTTGGTGTACGGTTCTGACGGCCCTAAAAAACCGTCGGAACCAAAAAAACACATATGAAATAGCAACACTGCCGCGACGTTCGGTCGCGCGTTTCTGGGACGAGTTCCGTCCCACAGCTAGGAGCGTCACTGCTCCTCGAACGACATCTGGACCAGGGTTGGTCACAGATGTCGTTTTTTTTCTATATCTGTTACGCTCACGGTTATGAAATTGATCACGGACTTCCACCTTCATTCCAAATACTCCCGCGCGTGTTCGAAAGACCTGACCTTGCCGAACATCGCGAAGGCCTGCGAGCGGAAAGGGATCCAACTCGTCGGGACGTCAGACTTCACGCACCCGGCCTGGCGGAAGCACATCGGAGACGTCTTGGACGATGCGGGTGACGGGACGTTTCGATGTGCGGACGGATCGAGTCCGACGACGTTCATCCTCGCGACGGAACTGTCTTCGATCTACAAGCGACACGGGAAGACGCGACGCGTCCACAACCTCGTCCTCCTGCCCGACCTCGCATCCGTTGACCGTCTCATCGCCTCGCTCGAAAGTCGCGGCGCGAATCTGAAAAGCGACGGGAGGCCGATCCTCGGCATTGATTCGGAAGAACTCTATAAACTCGTCGTAGACGCGTCGCCGGACGGACTCCTCATCCCCGCGCACGCGTGGACGCCGTGGTTTTCCGTGTTCGGATCGCAGTCAGGGTTCGACTCGCTCGAAGAATGTTTCGGAGAGATGGTGAAGCACGTCTGCGCCATCGAGACCGGGCTCTCATCCGACCCGGCCATGAACCGTCGTTTGTCCGCTCTGGACGACGTGCTCCTCGTGTCGAATTCCGACGCGCACTCGCTCGATAAACTGGGGCGCGAAGCGAATGTGTTCGAAATGGAACGGCCGTCGTATCACGAATTGCGGCGCATCTTCGTCGAACGCGACACGACAAAATTCCTCGAGACGATCGAATTTTTTCCCGAGGAAGGGAAGTACCACGCGGACGGACACCGCGCGTGTCAGTACTGGTGCATGCCTGCGGAGACGAAGCGGCGCAATGGAGTCTGTCCGAAGTGCGGCAAACCGCTCACGGTCGGCGTCCTGTCCCGCGTGGACGATCTCGCGGACCGGCCGTCGGACGGCCAGGGCGCGACCTCTCGCGCGTCCATTCCCTTCCGTTCCATCGTCCCGCTCGCGGAGCTCATCGGGTCCGTTCTTGACGTCGGCGCCTCGTCCAAGAGAGTCGCGAAACTCATCGATGCCTTTACGGCCGCCAGCAAGACGGAATTCGGCGTGTTGCTCGATGAGCCCGAGTCTGAACTCGCGCGTCTCGCGCCGCCGGAGATCGTGTCGGCCATCTTCGCCATGCGCCGCGGCGAGGTGGATGTCCGTCCGGGGTACGACGGGGAGTACGGGGTCGTAAAGATGAAAGGCGTTTCACGCCACGAGCAGGGTCGGATCGTATAAAACAAACACCACGGTCGCGGAGGCGATCGTGGTGCGTTCGGAGAAGCCTATTGCTTCTTCTTTTTCTTTGCGGCCTTTTTCTTGCCCTTCTTTGCGGCCTTCTTGCGCTTTGCCATAATGAGAGCATTACGTCCGCCTGATGTGACGGATCACGAATCGCGTGGCGTGCACGGCGATTACCGTACCAGTGTATCACAAAAAATGGAAAATGAAAGCCCTTTCAAGAAAAAATTGCTGCATTGTGGATAACTTTACGCTCAACGCGCCGGAAGAAAAATATTTTTGTTGCGTCGGTACCACGCGAGCAGCTTCGTGATGCGCCGATCCATTCGTAATTGGTAACCCTAATCTCGGAAGTCTAACGTCGCGAGGAAGCGTTCGATGCCGTTGCCATAGCCGAGCGTTCCCGGGTCTTTGATCCAGAGGAGGTGCGTGCTGGACGCGGCCTCGCGGATGCGGAGCACGGCCATCCGGTCGCCGTTCCCGAGCGATCCTTGGACGCCCAGGAGGAGACGGCCTTCGACGAGGTAGGCGAGCGGGGTCGTAGTCGCGAGCGCACTCGTGAGCTCGCGTTCCCGTCCATAGTCATACGCGCCGACCGAGAGCCAGCGCGCGTCGGTCCACGCGCTCGTGGTGGTGGTCTTTACGGCCGTGAGCGCTGCGGCGTCGTTCGATTCCACGGACGTCTTCGGGGGGAGTGACAACCCGAGGCCCTGTCCGAGCGAGATCACGGGCTGCCAGCCGCGCAGATCGCGTGTGGACGGCTTCGCAAGCTGTTTCGCCGTGGCCAGGAGCGCGCGTTCTTCCTGTAGGTCCTTCAACACCAGCTGCGCTTTCGTTACCTCCTGGTTCGCTGCGGCGACTTTCCGGTTCGCGTCGTTCGCAATTGTTGCCTTCTCCTCCTCCGCGCGTTTGATGGCGATCTTCGCCTGCGCGGCTTCGTCCGCGAGCCGGATGCGGTCATCGTTCGCGAGTTTCAAGAAGACCCCCATCCCGATCGCGGTCGCGAGCGCGCCAAGGAGGACGGCGAGGATGACGGGTGTCGCACGGCGCATACGGATCTCCAGTATAGTGTCGCGTCAGCCGCGAAGGAAGGCGTCGAGCTGCTGCTTCGCCTCCGGGTCGTACGCAAGTCTCAAAACGGCCAGCATGACCTCGGGCTGCCGGAGTTCGTGGTGGAGTGACATGCGGACCGCGTCGTCCCAGGACGTCTTCAAGATCTCGATCCGTTCGCCAGGGTCGAGATGACGTTCCTTTATGTGATCCATCAGGTCCGCCGCGACGAAGACGGACTGATCGAATCGCTGGGAGCCGTGGTGCTCCGTCAGCCGGAAGCGCCAGATGCGCCCGATCGTGAGCCCGGTTTCTTCCAGGAACTCACGACGCGCGGCGTCTTCGTGCGACTCCGTGCCGTCCACGCGGCCGCCGGGGAAGTCGAGGAACGGCGTGTCGCGCCCGGACTGTTCCTGGCGCGTGAGAATGATGGTCTTCGGATCCAGAAAACTTATCGTCGCGACCGTATCCTGCCGCGTGAGGCATTCGAACGTATCGTGCGTCCCGTCGAACATCTCCTGGTCCCACTGCCAGGTATCGAAGAGCACGCCCTTGAACATGCGTTTCGCGTTTGTCGGAAGGGGGATGGGCATGGCGATGGACGCGGGAAGTATGAGACGCCGACAGGAGAACGTAAAGGTGGAGGGCTTGACAAACGCGCAGGATTTTATTATGGTTCGTTCCCGTTCCTTCCAGGCGGTTCGATGATCCCAAAGGAGAAACATGATCATGGAACGTATCCCGTCATTGGTCGTTGGTGTGTTTTGTACCGATTCGATGCGTCGCGTCTGTCTGGTACAGACAGCGAAGGTCCCGCTCGCGCTGACCATCCCAGGTGGGCACGTTCGGTATGGAGAAACCATCGTCGCCTGCGCTGTGCGGGAGATGCGGGAAGAGTCGGGAACGGCGCTGCAGAATCCCGCGGTCCGATCCTGGGGGGAAATCATCCTGCCAGGGAGGCATGAGGTGTACTTCAATCTTCTTGGTACGACCGAATCCCCATCGATCCTCCCGGAGGACAGTCTGGAAATCCTGGCAGTGTACTGGATACCGGTCTGTGATGCTGTATCAGATGTGCGCATCCCACCCCGCATCCGAGATGAGATCATCACGCTCTTAAGCTCGTAAACATTGAATCCACTCTCGTCAAGGGAAAGAATAAACGCAACTGCGCGGAGCGTGCTCGCTCCGCCTTTTGTATTACCGTCATTCTCTTTTTCTGAACCCATGCTATGCTATTTTCAGTTATGTATGAAACGCTTTGAGAAGGCCCCGATTGGCCACGCACCGGTCGTCGAATCTGTAGAGCGTGCGTTACGTCTCCGAGTAACGGACGTATGCCCATGGCGATGTTCGTTCTGTCATAGCGAGGGCGGCCGCGATACGGCGGATCTTACGTGGGGACCGGAAACGAAACAGGTAATCGAGTCTCTCAGGAAGGCTCTCCCAAGTATGCACGAAGTTCATTTTACAGGCGGCGAACCTACCAAGAATCCTGAACTCGCAACGATCGCCGCAGGTTTGAGCGCACTCGGCCTTGAAGTGAAGACGACGACGAATGGCCAGTTCAACAAAGAGCAGCTGGAACGCCTCATCCATTCAGGTCTGCGCTCGTTTAATTTTTCCGTTCACTCGCTTCGCCCCGAAGTGTTCCGAGAGCAGCAGACGGGGCGGGGAGGCGCGCGTCTCATTGCCCCGGGAACGCTCGTGCGAAAAAAAACTCCGGCAATGGAATGGGCAACCGGGCAGATCACGCGTGAACTGGCTATGATTTTAATGGCGCGCGAATTAGGTGCGGACGTTAAAATCAATAGCGTCATTTCGTCTTCGAGGGACATTCAGAACGCCCGCGAAATTATGAATTGGGCAAGCGAACACCGCATCCCGATACGTCTGTTAAATGATCTCGGGAGCGGGATGGAATCCATTGAGGCCATCCGCGAGTTTATACGACTCGTCGGCGCGGAAGAAGTATTGCGTAAAGTGACCATCGGAGCCTCTGCTTGCAGCACCGTGTATCGTATGCCGGACGGGTATGAATTCGTCTTCAAACAGATCCGGGATTTCAAGCTCGAATCCATGTGTCGCACGTGTCCTCGTGATACGGACGGAACATGCGAGGAGCGATTTTATGGTGTCAGACTGCAGAAAAACGACGTAGGCCAATACCGCATGCGGCTTTGCCTGCAGGAGACCACCCCGGTTACAGAAATGGCGATCGAGGAATTTTTGAAGTCGCCTCAACTTGAAGAAATTCGTTCGTATATGGATTGACAAATATATGGAGCTCGAAATTCGCGCGAATGTCCGCGACCTAAAGAAATTTACAAATAAACTTAACGCCCTTGTTGGTGTGCGTTCCGTCGAACTTGCAGACCGCGAAGTCGACACATACATGAAGCATGGCGCCGATACCGAACGCATCTTGATCATCCGGATCCGACGCAAAGCTCGGGGCGCCATCCTCACCTTCAAGGCCAAGTCTCAAGGCAGAGATATTTCTTGGCACGATATCGACATTCCGCTCGCAGAACCCGACCGATTAGAAGATATTCTTATTGCGAGCGGATATGTGTACGTGGTGCTGATCGACAAACTTCGGGATGCGTTTCGGTATAAGGAGTACGAAATCAACCTCGACCAGATCCGTGAACTCGGAACGTTCGTGGAGATTGCATTTGAAACGCCGGATAGCATTGATTCGACTACGGCGGAAAAGAAAACAATGGAGATGAAGCAGATCTTAAGAAACCTTGGATGCATAGACGCCGATATCATTGAAGTTGGCTATGTGAAACTGATGGAGCGTCATATTGCTGGGGGAAAATGACAGGACGTCGAGGTCCGATCGCATACACGCGGTCGGACCTCGTTTCAATGATATGAAAAAGAAAAGCGCAGGCGAGAGGTGTCGCATGCGCTTTCTAGGGTGGTGGAGACGCTGGGAATCGAACCCAGGTCCAGAAAGGTTCGGAAGGGGTCTCTACGTACGTAGTCGCTGTTTGGTTCCGGTCAGCGACGACTGGTCAGGGCTTACGGTTCCTGCTCCGGCATGGTCTATCGGCCCATGTCATCCTATCGCGACGTTTCTCGTCCAGGGGAACCGCGACACTCCCCGGACCAGCCCAAAGCTTTACGTCTCACGCGCGCCTTCAGGCACACGCGTCGTGGACGTCCCGGTGTGCACCGGGAAAACCTGTACTAAGCCGCAGGTGGTGGCGCCTCTTTTTACGTGGCCGGAGGCTCCACGGTACGCAACCCGATCGTCGCTCTCCCTGTCGAAACCTGTCGTCCCCCTTCATGCGGCGATCTTGTCGTCACGTGGAGGGGGACCATGAATAATCCGTCATCATTGTGACGAAGCTATTCATGGAGTCCGTAAAAAGTGAAAGTGCTACGGGTTGCGCTCGAGGTCGTGGTCGCGGAGGGGGAGCGCCCGCCAGAGCGACCTCTCGTCTGCCGTGAGCGGACGGACGGGACGGTACTCGAGGTAGCGGTCCGTCGCGGTGAACAGGCAGTTCGTCCCGTTCTGCGTGCCGATGCGTTCCATGGGAGCGATCGTGGCGAGCCACTGGCGCGCGCGGATGCGCAGCTTCTTCGGCGCGCGACGCGAACGGATCTGCGTGTCAGCGCGGATTAGGACGCCGTGCTCGTCGAACACGCAATCCCTTGCCAACGTCCTCCACCGGCCGTCGTAGTTGCGCGGCATGAGGTGATCGAACACGAGGTGGCGACCGGCGAACGTCCGCGTGTCGAAGCTCCGCATGAGCAGGCCGCGGATCTCTTCGGCCGTGAGGCTGACGGCCTTCCTGGCGAGCCAGCGGCTGGCCGCCGTCGCCCTGCAGGAGAAATCCCTGTAGATGCCGTCCCGCTCGGGGAGCGGGAGTTCGTCTGCCAGCGACGGATCCACGCTGATCTTGCGCAGGACCGCGCGGACAGTCATGCGTTCCACGCGCGTGGTCTCGCGCCGCTCGAACGCGATGGGTGATGCACGCCCCTCGAGGGCGGACTCGATGATGTTCTTCTTGGACATGGGTACCTCCTTAGTTAGGTAGTACGCATGACGCTTCTCCTCTGTTGTGGCCCGGTGGGCCGTTGGGTTTTCAATGTACGGTACCGGACGTCCATGTATAAGAGTGTGGCTAACCCTTTTCATTTGATGACCGGTACCCTCCCTAAACCGTGACACACTTTTCACGGCTTGGGGAGAGCTCCGACCTGTGGCGTGACAGGTCGGAGCGAAGAAAGAACTACCACTCATCCCGAACGCCGGGGACGAGGTCCGGCGGGAAGCGCTTGGGTTCC
>Ga0155402_150_pt1 | contig 60033 bp, 56 predicted proteins | sample RifCSPhighO2_02_FD_106370 | JGI IMG/M metagenome (GOLD analysis project Ga0155402, IMG submission 106370) | Candidatus Uhrbacteria bacterium RIFCSPHIGHO2_02_FULL_60_44 | reverse complement strand
TTACAAAGCCGGAGGTCATGAACGCGTTTGCCAAAGCCCTTGATCTTAAGCCAGGCCAAGCCTCACTCACGGAAACCATCGTCTGGAACGTGCTCGCGAACATCCATCATCCTGAATGGGGGACCACGGATACGTATGAATGGCAGAAAGAGACCCGGGGCTCCGGCGGGCGGTTGGTTTCCGGCGGCTCCGACAATGGCGGAGCCTCGGGCGTCGACGGTGGCGGCAGGCCGCACGGGCGCGTCGGTTTCCGTCCCCTGGGACGCTTCTCTCCCTAACATTGGATTTTTGGACCTTTGGTCTTTGGAACTTTGGAATCCTTCGGTGTTGCTCAGGACAAGCTTTGGTCCGTCACCCATGCCCCCTCCCTTCCACTCCCTCGAGAACCCCTTCGAGCCTCCCAAGAAGCGCCTGAAAGACGACGCCGAGCTTATCGGCAAGTTTCTTGGTCGTGCAGCAGAAGAAGAAATGCGCAAGATCATGGCAAAGGAGAAGCGCAGGCCTGAAGAGCCTGAATGGGAACCGTTCCGTCTGTCAAACAAAGAGAAGGCCAGGATCGAGGCCCCAGAACTCTCCAAGCTCCGTGAGGAAGAAGCGGCCACGCTCAAAGCCTTCTTCGGTGAATCCATCACCGTCCAGCCCCTCCCCCATGAGATCACCCCGGAGCGCATCAAGAACTGGGAGGCGATGGGCTTTGAGCTCCACTACCTCCCTCCGATGGACATGACAGAGGACGCTGACTTCCCCGGGTGGGAGAAGAAGCCACGTCGCTGGTTCTACGAGGAAATCGCCGACGGTCGCATTGCAAAGGACGCCACCATGCTCCCAGGCGCCTGGGTGCTCGTGGATGGCAGGCAGAAGCCCGACTACGCCAAAGGTGCCCAGATGTATGACCATGATCCGCTCGCGCCTGTGCTCGAAGACTTGAACCGCCGAGGCGTCATCAGCCAAAGCAACTTTGACGAGACGAAGCTTGATCCGAGATCGCGTTTTGGCCTGTCGCCCGCAGACTTTACAAAGCCGGAGGTCATGAACGCGTTCGCCAAGGCCCTTGATCTTAAGCCAGGCCAAGCCTCACTCACGGAAACCATCGTCTGGAACGTGCTGGCGAACATCCACCACCCTGAATGGGGGACCACGGATACGACTGAATGGCAGAAAGAGACCTCGGGGTCCGGCGGGCGGTTGATTTCCGGCCGCTCCGGCTATGGCGGGGCCTCGGGCGTCGGCTGGGGCGGCAGGCCGTTCGGGCGCGTCGGTTTCCGTCCCCTGGGACGCTTCTCTTCCTGAAATTGGAAATTTGGCACTTTGGATATTGGAACTTTGGTCCGTCATTTTATTTACATTTGACGTCCATAACGACGTTTGCTAGCGTAGAACAAACAGAGGGGCATTACGCGCGATTCCAGAAGAACGCGCGTTTCTTCTTCACCCCGCACCCGAGCATATACGTTACATCGCCCTGTCATTTGATCGAGACGGCGTGTGATTTGTCCGGCCGATCCATATCGTGCGGGTGCGGGTTCATCAATCAATCATCATGCAAGTACCCAAACGACGGGCGCAGATACTCCGAACCACGCTTATGACGGACAAAATTCATTACGTGACGGCCGAGGGGCTGGAAAAGCTCAAGGCCGAACTCCACGATTTGAAGACGGTGAAGCGCCGCGAAACCGCGGAGCGGGTTGATGCCGCGCGGTCGCTCGGCGATTTGTCCGAGAACGCCGAATACCAGGAAGCGAAACAGCAGCTCGGCATGATTGAGAGCCGGATCATCCAACTGAACGAGATGTTGAAGAACATCTCGGTGATCGAGAGCGAGAAGGGAGCCGGGGGCGCGGTTATTATCGGATCAACGGTCGTGGTCGCGTCTTCCGGGAAGAAAAAGGAATTTCAAATCGTGGGATCGAACGAAGCCGACCCGGCGGCCGGACGGATCTCGAACGAGTCGCCGATCGGCAACGCGTTCCTGGGTCACAAGAAAGGCGACGCTGTCTCCGTCTCCACTCCCGGAGGGACTACCACGTACACCATCGTGGAAGTGAAATAAATCCGCGTTGACCGTGAGGGGTAAAAACAGTACTCTTTCATGGTCTATGCAGGATGAAATTGACGTCCGTCGGGGAAAATTGAAGGTGCTCCGCGACGCGGGCATGAACCCGTACCCGTCTCGCGCGGAACGGACCGCGAGCGCGGCTCACGCGCATGCGGACTTCGATGCGCTGTCCGCGTCCGGAACGCCTGTCACCGTCGCGGGCCGCGTGATGATCACGCGCGTGCATGGCGCGATGATGTTTGCGGATGTCCGCGACGCATCGGGTCAGTTGCAGATTCAGCTCACGCAAGACCGCCAGGGCGAGGCGTCGTACGCGCTTTTTCGGGACAGCATTGACCCCGGCGATTTCGTGCAGGTCGCGGGGACGCTGTTCACGACAAAGAGGGGAGAGCACACGCTCGCCGTCACGGATTGGAAGGTCCTCGCAAAGGCGCTCCTGCCGCTTCCGGAGAAGTGGCACGGACTGCAGGACGTCGAGCTGCGCTTCCGCAAACGGTACCTCGACCTCGTGATGAACGACGACGTGCGTCGTCGTATGATCCAGCGGTCGAAGGTCGTGAGCGCCATCCGGTCGTTCCTGGACGCGCAAGGGTTCCTCGACGTCGAGACGCCAACACTGCAGCCGGTCTACGGCGGGGGATTCGCGAGACCGTTCACCACGCACCACAATGCGCTCGATGCGGACTTCTATCTGCGGATTTCGGATGAGATGTATCTGAAGCGGCTCTTGGTCGGCGGTTTTGAAAAAGTCTACGAGATCACGAAGGTCTTCCGGAACGAGGGGATTGATCACGACCACAACCCCGAATTCACCATGTTCGAAGCGCAGATCGCGTACCAGGACTACCGGTACGGGATGGACCTGTTCGAGGAATTGTTTGAACACGCGGCCACGAACGTCCTCGGGACGACGGACGTTCCTCATGGCGAAGTCACCATCCATCTCGCGCGTCCATGGAAGCGGATGAGTCTCGTCGAGTCCGTTCGCGAGGTCGGCGGACTCGATGTCTCGTCGTGGTCGGATGTGGGTCAGGCCAAGACGGACCTGACGCCCCGTCTCAAGCAATCGAAGGTCGCGGAGCTCGACCGGATGAAGACGGTCGGCGAAGTGATCGCGTTCGCGTTTGAAGAGCTCGTCGAAGAGAAGCTCGTCCAGCCGACCATCATCTACGACTACCCCGTCGAAGTGTCGCCGCTCGCGAAGAAGTGCGCGGACCCGCGATACGTGGAACGATTCGAAGCGTTCGCGCTCGGGAGCGAGATCGGGAACAACTACTCGGAACTGAACGACCCGGAAGACCTTGAACGCCGTTTCGTGGAAGAGAAGAAGAAAGCCGACGCCGGGTTTGCGGAAGCGCACCAGACCGACACGGACTACCTGGATGCGATCCGTCACGGCATGCCTCCGGCGTGCGGTCTCGGGATCGGGATTGACCGCATGGTGATGCTGCTCACGGGAGCGGACAACATCAAGGAAGTCATCCTGTTCCCGACGCTCCGACCCGAGCAGCACTGATATGTCCACGGTTCTCGTCCTCGGCACGTTCGACGGGCTCCACAAGGGGCACGAGGATTATTTTCGACAGGCCAAGGAGTACGGCGACCGCGTGATCGCGGTCGTGGCGCGCGACCGGACGGTCCTGGACGTGAAAGGCCAGCTGCCGCGAAGAGGGGAAGAGGTACGCCGCCGCGCCGTCCACGACCACGGTCTTGTTGACTGTGCCGTCCTTGGTCGTGATGGAGACAAACTGGACGTCATCTGCGACCTCAAGCCCGATGTCATTGTTCTGGGGTATGATCAGGAAGCGTTCACGGAAGGGCTTGAGGACGCATTGCGCGCGCGGGGTCTCAATTGCCGCGTCGTGCGCGCAGAACCGTTTCAGCCGGACGTGTATAAGTCCTCGTTGCTCAACGTCTCGACGGCGGGGGACACGATCACCGAGACCGAACCTGTTGCCGACTGGCTCCCTCTCTGACCTATGCTCGACATCAAATACATCCGTGAACACGGCGACGACGTCCGCAAGAACTGCAGACTGCGGAACGTGAACGTGGACATTGACTCGCTTCTAAAGCTCGACGCGGACCGTCTCGCGCTCCTTCGGGACGTCCAGGCGCTTCGTCAGGAGCGGAACGAGATCGCGGAAACAATGAAGACGGCGTCTCAAGAGCAGCGTCCCGGTCTCGTGGAACGCGGCAAGCAGTTGAAACAGCTGATCGGCGTGCAAGAAGCCGACCTCGCTTCGGCCGAAGAAGCCTGGATGAACCTGCTCCTCCAGATTCCGAACAGGAGCCACCCGGACGCTCCGGTGGGGGAGAACGACGCGATGAACGTGGAAGTCCGCCGTTCCGCCGAGCCTCACTCGATCCGTGACGTGAAAGACCACGTTGAGCTGGGCAAGTCGCTGGATGTCCTGGACTTTGAGCGTGGCGCAAAGGTCACGGGCGCGAAGTTCTACTACCTGAAGGGACGCCTCGCCATTCTCGAGCAGGCGCTCGTCCGTTTCGCGCTGGACGAACTTATGGGCCACCATTTCGTCCCATTGACGACGCCGGACCTCGCGAAGGACGAGGTCGTGATCGGCACGGGGTTCCAGCCGCGAGGTCCTGAATCGCAGATTTACTCGATTGAGAACGCCGACCTCTCGCTCATCGGCACGGCTGAAATCACCACGGCCGGGTATCACATGAACGAGGCCTTGGACGAAGACCGCCTGCCGCTCCGGTACGCGTCGCTCTCGCACTGCTACCGCACGGAAGCGGGCGCGTACGGGCGCGAATCCTACGGTCTCTATCGCGTGCACCAGTTCACGAAAGTCGAGATGTTCGTCTACGCGACACCCGAACAGTCTGAAGCGATGCACGTCGAACTGGTCCGCATCGAGGAAGACCTTTGGAAGAAACTCGGCATTCCCGTCCGGACCGTGGATATCTGCACGGGAGACCTGGGAGGCATGGCATACCGCAAGTTCGATCTCGAAGCGTGGATGCCGGGGAAGTCCGCCGGCGAGAAGAAAGGGGACTGGGGGGAGGTCACGTCCGCCTCGAACTGCACGGACTTCCAGGCGCGTCGTCTCGGCATCAAGGTCCGCAGGCGCAGCGGATCGGTCGAATTACTCCACACGCTGAACGGGACGGCAATCGCAACCTCACGCGCGCTCATCGCCATCATGGAAAACTACCAGCAGCCGGATGGGTCCATCAAGATTCCGACGGTTCTCGTGCCGTATTGCGGGTTTGGAAAGATCGGGTAGGGTTACGTTCATGAGCGTGGTCAGCGGTATACGTCGCGTCATCCACCGCACCAGAGAAGCCGCTGGTTTGGCGTTTTATACGAAACCGCGGCGTTTTCCCGTCCAATACGACATGACGGTGCATAACGGGTCAGGTGTGACGAAACGTTTTTACATCGCCATCCCGATCCCGCCGAATACGGACCATCAACGCGTGATCCATGAACCGATGTTCACACCGAGCCCCTCAGAGTTCCGCACGGACGAGCGGTACGGCAATCGGTACGCCGTCCATCAGTGGGAGCTTCGGCCGGGAGATATCGCGGAATTCCATGAATCGTTCGTGGTCCATGTGACACCGTTCCGTACGCAGTTGGACCGTCGCCTGACGATCGACGCGTACGCGGATCAGAAGGGAGAAGCGCACGCGGCCTATCGTGAGCCGAATCGGTTCGTGCGATCGTCCGATCCGGAGGTGATCCGCCTCGCGCGGGAACTACGAGGTTCGGAGACGGATGTGTTCGCTATCCTCAAACGGTTCAACCGCGCTGTCGTGACACGCCTCAACTACGGCGACCCGATTCCTGGCCTCTACTCGTCGCACGACGCACTCACGAGAACCGTCGTGGATTGCGGCGGGTTCGATACGCTTCTTGCGGCGTTGTGCGTCTCGCAGGGGATTCCCGCGCGGATCGCGAGCGGGTTTTGGGCGGTGTCCAAGGCGAAGAACAAGATGCATGCCTGGCTCGAGATCATGCTGCCCGACGGATCATGGATCCCTGCAGACCCCTCCGTCGAACACCTCGCGTGGGCCGGGCGGACGAACAAGTCCGGGCGATTGGGATTCGTGGGAAGTGATCGCGTGGTCATGTCGTATGGGTGTGATATCCCAGTCCAACTCGGTGGGAATACACGGTCCGCGGATATCCTTCAGCACGCGTTCGTGTGGAGCGAACAAGGGCCGGAAGGACTCGATGTGAATACGTCGTTCAAGATACGTAAAGTATGGCGCGGATGATCTTCACGGGCCTCTCGCCGAACGTGGAGCGCGATGACGTTTCGCTCGCGCTCCGTCTTCTCGTTGCGCCATGGGCCTGGGTCCATGGGACGGCATCCACGGATCTCGAACGCACGGTATGCGCCTGGCTGCCGGCCGCGCATGCATTCGCGTTTGAAAGCGGCCGGACCGCACTCACCGCTATCCTGTCCACGCTCGGGTTACAATCAGACGACGAGGTCCTCTTGCAGGCGTACACATGCGTGGCGGTTCCGAACGCCGTCCTTTGGTCCGGCGCGCGTCCGGTCTACGTCGATGTCGAGGAGCAGACGTTCAACATGTCGCCGGACGACCTTGAACGGAAGATCACGCCGAAGAGTAAGGCGCTTATCATCCAGCACACGTTCGGCAACCCGGCGGACGTGGACCATCTCTCGGCGATCGCGAAACGCCACGGTCTCTTCGTGATTGAAGACTGCGCGCACGCCTTGGGAAGTGAGTCAGAAGGGAAACGGGTCGGGACGTTCGGCGATGCGGCATTTTTCAGTTTCGGCCGCGACAAGATCATTTCAAGCGTGTTCGGCGGACTGGCGACAACATCGCGCGACGATACGGCGGAGTCGCTCCGACGACTCCAGTCCGAGTTCCCACTTCCGGGCAGGGGATGGGTGGCGCGACAGCTCTCGCACCCTGTGATTCTGTCTGTCGCAAAAGCGACGTATGACGCCATGGGCTTCGGGAAGCTGATCCTCGAGGCCTCAAAGCGTCTCCATGTGATCTCAAAAGCCGTCACCCCCCTCGAGAAGAGGGGAGAGAGGCCGTCGTTCACGGGGAAGCGGATGCCGAACGCGCTCGCGCGTCTCGCGCTCCATCAGTTCAGCAAACTCGAACGGTTCAACGACCACCGCCTGATGATCGCGGGCGTATACGATCGCGAGCTCTCGTCCGTAGCAACGTCCGGGCCGGGACGACCCGTCATCGCGCCAGCGTCGTCGCCCGGCGTGCGTCACGTCTTCCTCCGCTACACGGTTCGAACGCCGCATGCGGAGAAGATCCGACGCGCATTGAAGCAGGAAGGGATTCTCCTTGGCGACTGGTATGACGTTCCGATCGCGCCCCCCGGCGTCCGCCAAGACCTTGTCTTCTACCGCCCGGGCAGCTGCCCCGTGGCGGAACGGCTCGCCACGGAATCGTTGAACCTGCCAACGGACATCCACATCACCGAAGCGGACGCGCGGCGCATCGCGGAACGTTTCCTCGCCACCGTATGAAGATCACCATCCGGCCGGTCGAATCAAAACAGGCGTGGGAGGAATTCATGGACGCGCGCAAACCGAACACGTTCCTGCAGTCGTGGCTCTGGGGGGACTTTCATGAGCGGACCGGCCACGTCATCCACCGTCTCGGCGCGTACGACGGCAACGTTCTCGTTGGGTGCGCCCTCGTCATCAACGTCTCGGCGCGTCGGGGGTCCTTCCTATTCTGTCCGCACGGACCGGTCATCCTGCCGGGGACGGACGTCTCAATCGTGTTGCGTCCGCTCGTTGAACGTCTTCTCGTGATTGCGAGGGAATCCGGCTGCGCCTTCCTCCGCATGAGTCCATATCTCTCGGATATGGACGCGAATCGTCGGCTGTTCGCCGAAAACGGGTTCCGACCAGCTCCCATCCACATGCACCCGGAGCTCGCATGGATCCTCGATGTCACACCTTCGGAAGACGAACTCCTGCGCGACATGCGAAAAACCACGCGGTACTCGATCCGCAAGGCCGAATCAGACGGCGTGGAGATCCGCATGAGCTCCGATCCTGCCGATGTGGAGACGTTTTGGGTCACGTACCGCGCCACGGTCGATCGTCAGCATTTCACGCCATTCTCGAAAGAGTACCTGCGCAAGGAGTTCGAGGCATTCGCGTCGGATGGACGCGTCGCCTGGTTCTTCGGGTCGTACCAGGGCGAAGTCATCTCTGCCGCGATGATCATTTTTGACCGACATTCGGCATACTACCACCAGGGCGCGTCCTCGCACGCGTACCCGAAAATCATGGCGTCGTACCTCCTCCAGTGGCGTGTCATTCAGGAAGCGAAACGACGCGGGTGCACCATGTACAACTTTTGGGGCATTTCACCCGACGACCACCCGACACATCCATGGGCCGGGTTGTCGCTCTTCAAAAAGGGGTTCGGCGGACGTGCGGACGCGTACGTTCACGCTCAAGATCTCATCCTACATTCGCGGTACTGGCTCACGTGGACGCTGGAGACGATCCGGAGGATCAAACGCGGGCTGTAAGCTATACTGCGAGGCATGAAATGGCCGTCACGGATTGGCAGGGAAGAGGGGACGTTCGCGGGCGAACGCTATGTCACGACGACGAAGCGTCGCCGCGTCGTCGTCGCGTTTCTCGCCGTTGTCGCCGTTGTCGGCTGGCTCTACGTTTTTTTTGGATCAGGGATTTTCACCGTCTCAACCGTCGATATCGGCGACGTGAGCGACCTGGAAAGGGGAGAGGTGATGAAGGAGGTGTACGCCTCGCTTGATGAACAGGGGACCTGGAGCAGACGGAATTTGCTGCTCGTGAATTCAAGCGCGCTGAGTCACGATCTGGAACAACGATTATTTGCGGAAGAGGTGGCTGTGGAAAAGTCCTATCCATCCGTTTTACGACTCAATATCCGAGAGAGGCAATCTTCACTCATTCTCGTGACCGGAAATGAGTTCTTTCTCTTAGACCGTCGAGGGATGGTCGCGAAACGGATTACAACCGAGGAAGAAGAACAAATTCTCAAACGCATCGCAAAGCCCTCCCCGACGAAGTCCGACGACGCGCCAATCCTGACGCTCCGCGAAAGCCCTCTATTCGTCCCTGGAGAGCCGTTGGTGGATCAGGTGATCGTCGAAACGTGGCTTAGGGCCTTCCAGGACCTGTCCAAGGCCGGGTTCGGATACCGTAATGCGATTCTTGAGACATCCACGTCCACGAAGCTCGTCTTGAACATGTATGAGCCCTATGACGTGTATGTAGACCTCCTCACGTCCATGCAAGATCAAATACAGAGCTATTACGTCTTCTCAAAGAGTTTGCCGCCAGGCACACGAATTTACTCGTACGTCGACGCGAGGATTCCAGGGCGTATCTATTATAAATAGCCCTAAGTGTCGTATAAGGCATATTGTGCGACGCATAGATACAAAGGCTAGCGTCTTTCGGCCTCCCCTCCCCGCCCGGAAAAAAAGACATTTTGGTCTTGGGCGCCTACGTGTACCGAAACGTGTACTTGTAAAAAATTGTCGCGCGATTTCTTTCATGTCCCTGTACGGGCGACGCACTGCGTCGCCCGTACAGGACGAGTGAAGGTTCCTCCCTTTCACACACTCCCCCACCAATGCTAGGCTCCACCGTACGAACCTTATCAATGGAGGTACTCGGAATGCCCTACACGCCAATACAAGACGAAACGACACGCCTGATCGTCGACCTGCGCAGATTCTCCCAAGCGACGATCAAGCGCAGCGACCAGCGGGCGATCCACCTGCTCCACAATACCGTGACGCTCGCGTACATCCTCGTTGCTGCGGTGATCCCGCGAGAGCAGCGGACGAAGTACGCAGGGACCATCATCTCGAACGTCGAACGGCTGCGCGAGTGGGCTCGAACGTCTTCGCCCGCCGTCCCCTTCCCGCGCGCGCTCCTCATCCTGGGGAACGGCATGACGCCGGACGAGCAGTTCAAGAACATCGCGAGCCGCATGTCCGAGCTCTTCGACGAACTCTTCGGCGCTCTCACCGCCGCCTCGAAAGTCGAACCGTCGCCGCGCCCGACTCCTTCGGCCGCATGAGCGTCTCCACGCCCCATCCCGCACAGTCGCGGGGTGGGGTTGCATCGTTATGGGGTATACTACTCCGGATGAAACTTGAAACCCTCCGTTTCCTCGCCCGTACCCTCCGTCCTCATCGGCATACCGTGATTGGATTGAGCGCGCTCGCCGCGCTCGCGGCCGTGTTTGATGCGGCCATCCCGGTGATTTACGGGCGCGCGCTCGATGGCGTGATCCAGCGACGAGGAATGAACGCGCTCGCGGCACTTTTAGGCGCCTGGCTCGTCCTTCGGCTGGTGACCGACTGGTTGCGCCGTGAAATATATAAGCGCGGGCTCGCGATTACGCGGGTCACGGCGCGGAAAATTGACGCGGACGCGCTCGCTCACCTGTTGTCGCTCCCGTTGTCGTTTCATCACGAATACCGCAGCGGAGAAATTCAGGAGCGCATCAACCGGTTGCGGAATTCCTTCGAGAACTTCATGAACCAGGGGTTGTTCGACCTCGTGCCCGGCGTGTTCACGGTCGTCTTCATGACGATCTACCTCGCGTATCTCGATCTCCGGCTCGGTGCGGCGAATATCGTCATCGTGTGCGTCTTCGCGTTGTGGAGCGACGCGCTCATTCCGAGGCTCGACCGCGCCTGGGATGACATTGAAAAGGGTTGGCGCAAGCGGTATGGACGCATGTGGGACGCGCTTCGAAACATCGGGATCGTCAAGGCGAACAGCGCGGAAGCGTTCGAACGGAGATTCGTCGGGAAACTCATGAAGAACGACGCCAAGCTGGACGAGAAGCTCACGGTGCTGTTTAACAAGAACGCCGCGCGACAGGACATCGTCTCCGGAGTCGGGACGGTGGTTCTCTTCGGCATTGCGGCCTTGGCGATCACGGACGGCGCGATTTCACCCGGACAATTGGCGACCGTCCTGGGGTATTCATACCTGACCTGGGCCATGGTTCGCCGTTATCTCTGGGTTCGCTGGGAGTTTACCTCTCTTGACGTCTATCGGCGCAAATTCGAGGAGATGATGACCATGCCCGAAGAACGGTATGGCGTCGGCCGAACGCTGGACATTCAGGGCGCCGTTGACTTCCAGCACGTTCGTTTCCGGTACCGCGAAGACAGGCCGGTCCTCACAGACGTCTCGTTCCAGGCGGAGCCCGGTCAGACAGTCGCCATCGTGGGCGAAAGCGGCGAGGGCAAGACGACCATCGTCGAGCTCCTGTCGCGCTATTATGAACCCAAGCGCGGCAGGATTCTGATTGACGGAACGGACACGCGCGAGATCGAGCTTGGGTCGCTCCGGAGCCAGCTCGCCTACGTGCCGCAGGACCTCACGCTGTTCCATGACACGCTGCGACAAAATATCCGCTACGGCCGTCTGGATGCATCGGACCGTGAGGTGGAGACCGCAGCCGGCCTCGCGGCGCTGCATGACTGGATAAAGAAATTGCCGGACGGCTACAAGACCGTCGTCGGCGAGCGCGGTCTCAAATTGTCCGCCGGAGAGCGGCAGCGGGTCGCTTTGGCCCGGGCATTCCTGCGCAATCCGAAGATTCTCATTTTGGACGAACCGACGTCCAACCTGGACGCCTCCACCGAGGCCGTGATCCAACAATCTCTACAGACCCTCATGCGGGGGCGGACCACGTTCATTATCGCCCACCGTCTCCGGACGGTGCGTGAAGCGGGAAACATTCTCGTTCTCCAGCACGGCCGCATCGTTGAGCAGGGATCACACCACGAACTCATGGCGGCCGGAGGGGAATATCGCCGACTCCACGACCTGCAATTCCGGGACGCGTAGGGCGTCGCCTTGACCGATCCATTGACCGTTCCGTCGTTTTCACGTAGGCTTGGGCGGTCGTCGTTATTTTAACGCCGGCGTGTGAGTCAACCTAGTACCTTGGGAGCGAAACCATGGCAGATTCTCGCGGGAAACTGATAGAGGAATTCGACAACTTCGCGAAGTACGTCCTCCTCTCGGACGACGTCGATCTCGTGGGCGATCTACACGCGGCGGCGAACGCCATCGCGGCGGCAGCGGCCACACGCGACCTCCCGGGCCGCGCGCGATCCGCGCTCGTCCACAACATCCGCCTCTTGCAGAACCGGTTCACATACTACGCCAACGAGGTTCGCCACAAGACGAAGGTGCATGCGTCCGAGACGTCTCTCGTGCATGCGCGGGGTCCGCTCGTGGGATTCCCGGAGGCGCTCGTGATCATCGGCGCCATGAACGAGACCGACCTGCGCATCAAGAACGCGATCGTGAGCGTGGGTAGGGTCCTGGAATGGATCCTCACGTCGGTCCGCGACATCGGGTGCCGCACGTACGAGGTGGATGAGGGGGCGAAGATCGATGCCCTCCTCGCCATGGAGCGGCTCGCGGCGCGCGTGGACGCACAGGCGGCGCGTCTTGCGCAGTCGCGTCTGTCGCTCCGGAACGCCACGGAGACTCCCCTCCCCGTGTGAACGATCGCGCCGCAGGACGGCGCCACACAACAACAGGCTTCGCCTGTCAAACACTTCGGTTCGATTCGTCGGACCTCTCACGGGCCTCTGTCATCCTGACAGGGGCCCCTGAATACACAGACCCGTCTCGAGTGAGGCGGGTCGTTGATTCTTGGCATGAGTTGTCAGCGTTTGCGCTTGCGGACCACGCGGAGATTCGGTATCTCGTTCTGCCGTGCTTCGATGCCTATTTCGATGAGGTCGCGTTTGAGTTGCGCGACGATACAGTCCGAGCATTCGCGGCTCACGGGTCCGATGATCCGTACGCCGTGTTTCTCTGATGAGGGGTGGTTGAGCGCCACGACATCTTCGTGAGAATTCACGTTCCGGAGCCAGCCGCGCTCATGGCACAGGCTTTTTAGGCGGTCCGGAATCTTGATGTACGCGGCGGGGTAGTCCCTGTGGCCGCACGCGAAGGCGACGAAACGCGTACTGGACGGCGTGGTGAAATGTCCGAGTGTATACACTTCCGCCTTCTCGTCGTATTCGCTCTCGGTCTTGCGCGGAGCTTTGTATTTTGTCACGGGAATGCTCCTATGTGAGGTGCGCCGCCACCTTATCAAGCGACCCCGTCCTGTCAATCCCGCACCAGTTCGATCAAATCGAACTGGTGCGGGATCAATCGAGGTACGCGACAGGAGGCGTGGGCGGGAGCAGATTCACGTCGCTGAATGCTTTGATGCTCGAAAGGATGTCCCGCATCCAGAATGACGCCGCGAGGTCGTACGTCCGCTTGTCCGCGACGACTCCGATTGCGTCAATCCCGAGACGGTTGCAGAGGTAGAGCGCGCGTCCAAGATGAAAACGCTGCGTCACCACGATCGCCTCCGTCACGCCGTATACGTCGTGCGCTCGCTTGCAGGACTCGTACGTGCGGTACCCGTGCCCGTCCGTCCGAATGGCGTTGTCCGGAACCCCGGCTTCGCGCGCCACGCGAACCATGGTCTTGATCTCGTCGATGTGAAACTGGCCGTCGTCCCCTGTCATGAGGAGCGCGTCGACCTTCCCGGTCTTGTAGAGTTCCGCCGCGGTCAGAATCCGGTCTTCGAGCGCGGCAGACGGCGTTCCATCTTTCTTAACGGACGCGCCAAGGACGATGGCGACGGGACGCACCGGCGCGTCTGCACCTCTCCGGACGATCCGGTCCGCGTAGCTCGTCTGAACGATTACCACGGCGTCGGTGAACGCGAAAGCGAGCACGCCAAGGACCACGGAGACGATAATGGTCCACGGGATCCGTCTCCTCCCTTGTTCGGTTGTGATGTCAGGCGGCGTCATCACGGTCGGGTTTGGCGATCAAGAGCGGCTCGATCTGATTCGATTCTCCGGCGATGCGCAACACGTCCTTGTCGATCTTCTGGAACTCCTTGTACCCAAGGTTGTACTGGCGGACGACCGTGTCGAGCGCGCTCCCCATGCTTTGGAGGTGTTTGTCGTAGCTCGCGAAGTGTCTATTCAGGTCCCCCACGCGTTTGAGTACGTCTTTCACCCCCTCTTCGATCTGGAGGGCTTTCAAGGCGTGCAGGATGGTTTGGAGGTATGCGTAGAAGGACGACGGGGACACGATGACCACGTGTTTCCTGAACGCGTACTCGATCAGATCCTGCGCGCGAATCGTCACGGCGCCCGTCCCAACCATGAGCGAGTGGAACACGCCTTCGGCCGGGATGAACATGATGGCGAAGTCCACGGTGCCTTCGGCCGGGACGATGTACTTCGCGGTCTCGTCGATCCGGTCTTTCAGGTCCTGCTTGAATTCGCGCTCAAGGACGTCGCGTCGCGCCGCGTCTTTTTCCTCGGCGAGGCGGTTCCAGTTTTCGAGCGAGAACTTCGCATCCACGGGGATCAGCATGTCCCGCACGAAGATGACGGCGTCCACGATCTTGTCCGCTCCACGCGCGTCCTTCTGCTTGAAGCGGTATTGCAATTTAAAGTGGTTGGGTCCTGGAAGCGTATTTTCGAGAATCGTCTGGAGGAAGTATTCCCCTAGGATCCCCCGCTGTTTTGGATTTTTCAGGATATCCTCCAGACTCTTCAGCTGCGTTGCAAATCCTACGACCTGACGGTTCGTTTCGTCGAGTTTCGTGAGGCGCTCCGTTACGTCCTTAATGATGTCCGCAGATGCCTTGTACTGGTTCACGACCGTTCGGTTCGTCTCGCTCATGCGCTCCTCGAGCGCCTTGGACATTTGGGCCACCTGGTTTTGGAGGAGCGAGAGCGCCTGCGGGTCCGCGACCGGGACCTGTGGCGCCTTCCGCATCCCAAGCCATGCAAATCCCGCTACGAGCACGGCCAAGAGGACGATGAGCAGGAGTGTCGTCAGTTCCATAGCGAGAGGAGAGTGACATAGGGTCAGTCGGTAGTCGATAGTCGAATAGTACTATCGACTATTCGACCATCGACTATCCCTTGACAGTGTTGATAAGTCACTCTTCACATCCTCCGTCATCCCCGCTATCTTCATCGCCATCATCAGATTCCCCCAAGAAAATTAATATGATGTCGCGAAATGCCTTTGAGTTCCGTGCCGCACCCGAGGAAGCTGACCCGGAAGTGGACCAGCTTGCCATGCTGGATGCTCCGAAGGAGGAAGAAGTGCCTGAAGAAGAGATCAAGGTCGGTATAGAAGGCGGAACGGACGATTTGACAGATCCGAATGTCGCAGGGCCGTCAGATGATCTTGATAAGGACGGACTTGAAGAGCTCGAAGAAATGGAAAAGCAACTTCGTCTTGAAGAAAACCCGGTGCTCGATTTTGTTACCGTTGAAGAAGAATAGTTCCTAGGTGCGGCCGTCCAACGGCCTTCCTCGGAATGACAAACTATTTAATGAATCTCACGAAGGACCACACGGTCCCGGTCGCAAGAACGAACCAGGCGAGGCCGAAGGCGGCCCACGCACGTCTCCATTTGAAGCAGTAGGTCAGGGCCGCGCCGAATCCGAAGAGCGGAAGCGCGAAGGCGATGGCTTGGTCATTCCGGTCTGCGGCCGTGAGGTCGCTGTTGCCTCCCAGGTGGGCGAGCGCCGCGAGGCGGAGCACCAGAGGGAGGACGACGAGCGGAATCAGGATCGGGAGCGGGATGGCGTCCAGCACGTTATTCAGGAAGAGCGTCCCAATCGTCACGAACCGGTCCGCCACGTCACGCACGGCAAACGCGCGGAGCATTCCTTCGAGCGCAAAGGGCAGGAGGGCCATGAACGCGAGCGCGGGCGCGAAGAGCACCCAGAACGCCCAGCGCTTCCACACGTACCAGTACCACATGGCCGAGACCGGATTCACGACTATGGCGGCCGTCCAGAGTCCCCTCCTCCCCCACTCCACGCGTGGAGTCAGAATCGCATGGACCACGCTCCAGCCCCACAGGAAGGCGAACGTGACGCCGTAGAGGACGATGGCAATGAAGAGCAGCGTCAACATGTCTAAAACCTGATCTGAATATCGAGTTTCTTGATCCCCATGGCCTGCAATTCGTCGTTGTACGGCAGACGCGGATCCCATTTCTCGAGGCAGAACAACGTCTTCCCGAGCGCGAATCCCATTCCGAGCTGGAGAAACGTATTAGGACCGATGTAGCCCTTGTACATGGCGCGCTCCTCGTCGTTCACGGCGAGGACATTGTCGCACCCCTGCATGGCCTGGTACATCCCGCGGATGAAGTCGGCCTTTTCTTTCTGCTTGTCCCCAAACTTCCCTTCCGACACGTCCACGGGCGTCGTCACTTGATGGCCTGCTTCCTTCAGACTCTTCGCGATCCGGAGGATCCGGTCGTAGTTCCTCATGGACCCGACAAGGCAGACATTCATATCGTTGACCGTTGGTCGTACCTATGGTAGACCAAGGTCGGTCACGGCTCAACTACGAGGAGGCACCAGTGAACATCGCCCTTTGGATACTCCCCTGTCTCGCAGCGGCGTGCGCAAGCGCGCCCGAGCGCCCCGTGGAAGCCGCGACGAGCCCGACACCCGTCCATCGGGCGATCCCATGTGAGGGCGCGTCCATGCATCCGGAGTTCTACACCGAGACCGAGCGCATTCGCTGCGAGTACGCGGCGTCGCCTCACGAGGCAGATGCCAGACACTGACCTCAAAACCCCCGGCAGGGATCTCTTGCCGGGGGTTTGCCGTATTTCGGGACTTTTTCTTCGTCCTGTACGGGCGAGGCACTGCCTCGCCCGTACAGTAGGAGAAAACGCTACGAGCAACCCGACGTCCCACCACAATTCAGGCACTTATAGCACGCGGCGTTCCGGACCATCATGGAGCCGCATGTGTCGCAGGCAGGGGCGTCTGACTGGTTGTCGATGGTGGCGGTGAGGGCGGAGAGGCCGGACGGGGCAGCGGGCTCGAGAAGACTTTGCTGAGGATTCGCAGCCATGAATTCCTTCACGGCCAGCGTTTCCACGGCGTGGAGGACGGGTTCGGCAAGACTCGTGGCTCCCCCTTCGATCACGTTGATGCCGAGCGCCGCGCGATCTTCGGCGGACAGGAACTTCATGCCGAGCCAGCGGAAGATGTAGTCCACGATGCTCTTCGCCATTCGGATGTTTGGGTTCGTGGTGAAACCTGACGGCTCGAAGCGCACGTGCGCGAACTTGTTGACAAGCGTTTTCAATGGCACGCCGTACTGGAGGCCCACGGACACGGCCGTGGCGAAGGAGTCGAGGAGGCCCGAGAGCGTGCTCCCCTCTTTGTTCATGGTGATGAAGACTTCGCCGGGTGTGCCGTCTTCATACAAGCCGACTGTGATGTAGCCTTTGTGCGGGCCGATCTGGAACTTGTGCGTGAGGGCGCGGCGTTCCTCGGGGAGCCTGCGACGGCGCGCCACGCGCGCCTCTCCCGTGACGGACGATGAAACCTTCGCGGTTCCCGGTTCCCGGTTCCCGGTTCCCGTTGCCCCATCGGTCTTTTTGACCGCATCCTTGCTCATGGTGATCGGCTGGGACCGTTTGCAGCCGTCGCGGTAGATGGCCACGGCTTTGAGTCCCAATTTCCAGCCCTGCTGGTACACGTCCATGACGTCTTCGACTGTAGCATCGGCCGGCATGTTCACGGTTTTTGAGATGGCGCCGGAGAGAAACGGCTGGACCGCGCCCATCATGTTGATGTGGCCCATGTAGTTGATGGAGCGCGAACCTTTGGCGGCCTTGAACGCGCAGTCGAAGACAGGGAGGTGCTCGGACTTCATGTGCGGCGCGCCTTCGATGGTGTCTTCCTTCTCGATGAAGGCGAGGATGTCCTTGATCTGGGCTTCGGAATACCCGAGCGCGTGGAGCGCTTCCGGGACTGTCTCGTTCACGAGCTTGATCATCCCGCCTCCCACGAGCCACTTGTACGACACGAGCGCGATTGGCGGTTCGATGCCCGTGGTTTGGCAGTCCATGAGGAACCCGATCGTGCCTGTAGGCGCCAAGACCGAGATCTGCGCGTTCCGGTACCCGTGCTTTTCTCCGACCGCGATCGCGCGGTCCCAGGAGGCCCGCGCCTCATCGAGGACGTGTTGCGGGACGCCGTCGTTTTGGATGTGGTAGGCGGCGTCGCGGTGCTTGCGCATCACGCGGAGCATGGGTTGTTCGTTTTTGGCATGCCCGCGGAACGCGCCGAGCTTCTCCGAAATTTTGGCGGATTGCTCATAAGCCGCGCCTGACATGATGGAGGTGAGGGCCGCTGCCAGGTTCCGGCCCTTGTCGCTGTCGTACGGCAGTCCCATGCTCATGAGGAGCGCGCCCAGGTTCGCGTAGCCCAATCCAAGCGGGCGGTAGTCCCAGCTCATCTGTTCGATGGCAGGCGTGGGGTAGCTTGAGAAATCAATCACGATCTCCTGGGCGGTGATCATGACGGCACAGGCGTGTTCGTACGCCTGGACGTCGAATGAGCCGTCAGGCGCGCGGAACGTCATGAGATTCACGGAGGCGAGATTGCAAGCCGTGTCGTTCAGGAACATGTACTCGGAGCACGGATTCGAGGCATAAATGCGGTCAGTCCCGGAACAGGTGTGCCAGTCGTTCACCGTGGTGTCGTACTGCACACCCGGATCTCCGCACTCCCAGGCCGCCGTGGCGATCTGACGCAGGAGCTCGCGCGCCTTGAACCGTTCACAGGGGTCCTTCGTGAGTACGTATTTGGTGTGAAATTCACCGTCCGCTTCCACAGCCCACATGAATTCGTCGTTGACTCGCACGGAATTATTCGCGTTTTGGAAGAAAATAGACCCGTAGGCTTCACCATCGAGCGCGCCGTCGTAGCCGGCGTCGATCAGGGTGTGGGCTTTCTTCTCTTCCTTCGCCTTGCACCAGGTGAACTCGACCACGTCCGGGTGGCCCACATCCAAAATGACCATTTTTGCCGCACGGCGCGTTTTCCCGCCGCTCTTGATGACGCCCGCGAACGCATCGAGACCTTTCATGAACGACACAGGGCCGGAGGAGAGGCCGGAGGAGCCGCCGAGCTTTTCCTTGGAGCTTCGGAGTTGCGAGAGGTTGGAGCCGGTGCCGGACCCGTACTTGAAGAGCATGCCTTCCGTGACCGCGAGGTTCAGGATGGAACGCATGTCGTCGTGCACGGAGTTGATGAAGCAGGCCGAGCACTGGGGCTTCGGGTTCACGCCCACGTTGAACCACACGGGACTGTTGAACGCCGCGCGCTGGTTCACGAGTATCGATGTGAGCTCCGCCTCGAAGATGACGGCGTCGTCTTCCGTGAGGAAATACCCGCCACGGCGACCGAACGCGGTGATGGTTTTGGCGACCCGATCCACCATCTGGCGGACGCTCGTTTCCCGCTCCGGGGTGCCCAAACGGCCCCGGAAATACTTGGAAACAATAATGTTCGTGGCGGTTTGGCTGTAGGATTTCGGGACTTCTACGCGCTTCTGTTCAAAGACAACCTTCCCCTCGGCGTTCGTGATCACGGCGTCGCGCTGTTCCCACTCGATTTCGTCGTAGGGGTGGACTCCCGGCTTGGTATAGAAACGCTTCACGCGGAGTCCCTTGCCGTAGACGGGATCGCTCGAGAGGACGTGGGTGTCCACGCGGAAGCCAAGGTACCGTTTGGCCACGTGCGACACGTTCGCGTCAATGAGCGTGACGCCGATAACTTCCGTGACTTCTTCGGCCGTTGGGACCACGAGACCGTCGAATTTCTTGACGAGTCGAGCGAGGACGCTCGTGACCACACGTTTCAGCGTGCGTTCGTCCTTCATGCCCGCGGCCTCAAATGCGTTCCTGATGGAAGCTTCGAGTTTTTGCGGATTGAAATCTTCGATCCGGCCGTCGCGCTTTTTGACCGCGCGGACTGATGTAACGTACTCCCAGATGGCGGTTGCTTGCGCCTTGGGATCGGTGGCGGCTGCCCCGGTGGCGGAACCGACGCGGGACGTGGAAGCCTGATTGCTCATATATCGGGCTTGGAAAAATGGAATGAATTTGTTTTAGACTGGTCAAAACCCCACAACCCTGCGTTTTTACACGCCGGATGCGGACGTTGCTCTCTTTCCCAGCAACCACTACATCTTGTGGTTACTTCGCCAGTATACCACAAGATGTAGTGTCCAGACCCCTGTCTGTGGATAACTAGAGACCTAATGAGAGGTTAAAGGACGTCTGTTGGCCATCCGGGACGGGTTCGAGGGGCAACGGACACGTCTGCACCTGTCCCATTCGGTCCACATACTTCACTTCTTTATGGGTCAGGGCGTACTCATACACGTCTTTCGTGATTTTCACGTCCTGCAAACAGTAGTCGCGCAGCTTCTGGATCTCCCCTTTCTTCCAGAACTCCACCGCCTGGAGTCCATGTCCCGACTTCCCGATCCCAAGCGTCGCTTTCGCGACGTCGTCGAGCTTGATCCGGAACCCCAGCCGGTTCGCAATCTCGGCCATGAGGTCCAAGGACGGGAGCTTCAGGAGTTCGCCCGTGTAGTAGCTCTGCAGGCACGGGATGTCGAACCCCAGGATGTTGTACCCGATGATCCGGTCCGCTCGTTCGAGTCGCGGCCAAAGTTTTGGCAAGTCTTCCTCGAGGAAAGACTCATAGGTGTCAGTCTCGTAGAAGTAGGCACCCACGAGCGAAACCTCAAGCAACGAAGGATTATACGCGCCCACGTCCTGGAACGTATTTTTCGTCTCAATGTCGAACACGACTTCGCGGCGCATACAGTCAGTCAAGGTGAGCCACGATAGCAAGTCAGTGTCTGTCCGTGAATAGTGATATCCCTTGACGTCGTCACCCAAAACCCGTAGCCTCGGGTCTTGGGCAAGTGTCCTTTCCACACCTGCCGGGCCGCCCATCCCGGAACACCAAGGATCAGACGCATGGAAGCGCCAGCCACTCTGTACGGTACCCAGCCTGCCGACGTGCGACTCATACGGGTGGAATTCAGTTCCGCCCATCGAAGCCGCTACCGGTGGAGCAGCCGGAGTGCTCTCCCCCCGCACCTCGCGAGGGTCGGTCGCTTGCTGAAGAAGCTCGCGAAGAAGCATCCCGAGTATCCGGGACTCGCGGTCGATGCCGGACGCATGAATGACCGGATTGCGAACGAGCTCGGCGAGATGCGCGGAGCGGCGGACGACCTCGTTCGTTCGCTCAAGAATCTCGCGGTGCTGATACCGATCGTCCTCCCGGACGGACGTGAGATCACACTCTACGACGCCGAGCAGATGGATCGCGCGATCGCATACACATGCGGCGGGCCGACCGTTCTCGAACCGTCCTCGGAGACGGTCCGGGCGAGAGTGGACGCGCTCCTGGAAGATCGCGCGGATCAGGACGAGACGGCATTGCAGAGCGCCGCCGACCCGACAGCGAACGACACCACGTCCATCCCGGATATCGAGGATGCCGTCCTGTGTCTCGACGCCGCAAAACGCACCTTCACGCTGGACGGCAATGTGGTGCTCGTTGACGTGGTCGTGGATCCCTTGGGCGCGCTCAAGAAGTTGTACCAGGCCTGTGCTCCGAAGGATTTGGAAACCATCCTGGAGAGCGTTCGCGAAAACGGGTTCCTGACGCTGCTAGGCGACAACGTCTATCGTGTCACGTTGACCCCCGGTCTCGTTCCGTCGAACTCGACTGATCCCGCGATGGATCCGATCGAACATGAGCTCACGCAGTACCGCATTCACCTTCGGCAAGCTGGTGATCTGCTCGAGCGCGAACAGGCTCGACTCTCGGGCGAACACGCCGCAGAGCTCAAACATCTGAAGCGCGTACACGATGAACGTATTGGTGCCACCTGTGACGAGGTCCGCGCACAGGCTGAACGAACTGCCGAAGAACGCCGTATCGGGATTGTCGGCCGACGGGAAGAGGAACTCGCAACGCTTGAGCGGGAGTATCACGAGCGCAGAGCAGCCATCGAAGCCGAAACGTCACGTGACCTCGAGCACATCGTCGATGATGTCGCCGCGGATGCCGAAAAGACACTTGATCGCATCCAGCAGGAAGGCGATGCCTCGTGGGAAGCGAAGGAAATGCGCTTTCAGCAGGACGTCACGGTCAAGGAAGAAATCGCGCTTCGTTCACTCGTGCTCCAGCACGAAGAGTACGATGAACGCGTGTCATTCCTCGAGCATCTGCTCGAACGACGCCTCACACAGCACAAGGCATGAATCTCAAACGCCCCGCAGGGTTCTCCCGCGGGGCTTTTGTTCATTGTCCGTCCTGATCGTTATGCCTGTGATGCGCGTTTGCGTTCAAAGTCTTTCAAGAAGAGCTTGCGGATACGGATGGATTTCGGCGTCACTTCCACGAGTTCGTCGTCGCCGATGTACTCGAGCGCGAGTTCAAGGCCCATGGGGCGCGGGGTCGTGAGGCCTTCTGCCACTCCTTCGCCCTTGGAACGCATGTTGGACAGGCGCTTTTCTTTACACACATTCACCACGAGGTCTTCCGGCTTCGCGTTTTGCCCCACCACCATGCCTTCGTAGACTTTGACCACGGGTCCGATGAAGAGTTCCCCGCGTTCCTGGGCAGCCTGGAGGCCGTAACTGTTGCTTTCCCCGGTCTCGAACGACACGAGTGAGCCGTGCGGGAGCGCGGTGAGGTCGCCCGCGTACGGACGGTAGCCGAGGAGCAACGTGTTGATGATCCCCTGTCCTCGCGTGTCAATCATGAATTCGTTGCGATAGCCAATGAGTCCGCGTGTCGGGATTTCAAATTCGATATATGCGATTCCATTTTCCGTACGCAAATTTTTCAGTTCACCTTTGCGTTTACCCAGTTTTTCGATGACGATGCCGCTCTTGGCTTCCGGCACTTCGATTTCGACCTGTTCAAACGGTTCGGATTTCTGCCCGCCTACGGTCTTGAAAATGACTTGTGGGCGTGACACCTGGAGTTCAAATCCTTCGCGTCGCATGCGTTCGATCAGAATCGAAAGATGCAGCTCTCCACGACCGGATACCACGAACGTCTCACTCGACTGGCCTGGTTCCACTTTGAGCGCCACGTCATTCTGGAGTTCGTGTTCGAGGCGTTCCTTGATGTTGCGCGTGGTCGTGTACTCCCCTTCCTGGCCCGCAAACGGAGATGTGTTGATGCCAAACGTCATTTTGACCGTCGGTTCCTCGATTTTGATCACGGGGAGTCGCTCGGGACGTTCGACGTCCGCAATCGTCTCGCCGATGTTTACATCAGGAATTCCGGCGAACGCCACGATGTCGCCCGCTTGCACTTCAGGAACGTCCACGCGCTCCATACCCATGAACGTCATGACGCTCGTCACTTTCGCAGTCGACGTCTTTCCTTCGCGGTTAATCCACGCAACCGGTCCCGGTTTGAATGTCCCGCGCACTACGCGCCCCACTCCGGTCTTCCCTTTGTAGTTGTCGTAGCTCACGTTCGCGACTGAGACTTGTAACGGTCCGTTCGCATCACTGGTCGGCGCAGGGATTTCTTTCAGGATCGTCTCAAAGAGCGGCCGCACGTCTTTCATAGACGCAAGGTCGTTCGTCACGCCAGCCTTCCCCTGCTTCGCGGACGCATACACGACCGGGAAATCCGTCTGTCGGTCCGACGCGCCGAGCGTCACGAAGAGATCAAACGTCTGATCGAGCACCCAGTCTGGTCGCGCATCCGGCTTGTCGATCTTGTTAATAACCACGATGATGCGGTGTCCGGCCTCGAGCGCTTTCTTGAGCACGAAGCGCGTCTGCGGCATCGGACCCTCTTTGGCGTCCACGAGGAGCAAGGCGCCGTCAACCAGGTTCATGATGCGTTCCACCTCGCCTCCGAAATCGGCGTGGCCGGGCGTGTCCACGATGTTAATTTTGACAGCGCCGAGCATCACGGCCGCGTTTTTCGCCAAAATCGTAATCCCCCGCTCGCGTTCGAGTGGGTTCGTGTCCATGATGGTTTCACCCTGCAGACCCTTCTCGCGGAACGAGTCGGACTGCTTCAGGAGCGAGTCAACGAGAGTCGTTTTTCCGTGGTCAACGTGGGCGATAATGGCGATGTTTCGTAACTCCATATCCAAATAGCTTGCGGATTGTACGTGAAAACGGCCATTCAGTCAAGGAAACGGTCTTCGGGGGCGCTTACGTCTTTTGGAAAAACTCCCTCGCCATGTCCCAGAAGCGGGGGTCGCTCTGTTTCGTCTTCATCCACCACCACCACTCCACGCCCCAGAAGTAGATTTCGTCGAACTGCATCCGTTCGGAGAACGTGAAGTTTTTTCGCATGCGGCTTACGTCAAACGTCTCGAGTTGACGGTCAATCGGCGTTTCCGTCACGGCTTTCTCAACCCACGGTTCCATCTGGAACTCGCTCACGAACACGCGTTTCACCCACGGGGAGACGAGGAGCGCCCGTCTCGCGTACCAGTACGGCGGTATCCAGTCGTAGGGCCACACGCTGCCCCATGGAAGACGGACCACGCGGTAGACGCTGACGCCGAGCCCGTCCACCTGCGGCCCGACCGCGAGCCATGTTGCGAGCTCGCCGGAATCCGTCGTTGTGATTGGATGAGACTGGTCAAGACGTTTTACGAGCGCAACCTCTTGCTTGAAAAATGAGAGGTTCGGTAACGGGCATTCGCCGAACAGGAAGTTGGCCTCGTTTTCGACCTGCCATGACTCGAGCGCAGGGTGGTCCTTGTAGCGCGTCACGGCCGCTTCGATGTACGCGAGCCGCGCCGTATGTTCGTCCTTGGTTGTGAGCGGTTTGACCCAATCCGGTTTCCAGCATTCAGGCCAACGCGGCAATTTCAGTCCAACCGCGAGGAGGACCTTGCCGTTTCTGTGTGCGATTTCGTCCAGCTGGTAGTCAATGCTCGACCAGTCGTATCGGTCAGGGGCGGGCTGGACCACGTTCCAGTACGCAGGGATGCGGAATTGGCGCACGCCCAGGTCGTCGAGCGAGACCGTGAGGAGCTCGCGCCAGTTCAAACCAAGACTTTCGGCGAAGATCTGGCTGAACGTAACGCCTTTTTTGATGTCCCCCGGTGTCTTGGTCGAGACCCCCACCCAGAGTGTCGCAATCAGGAGCGCGATGACGCCTCCCACGATCATGAGGGCGGTGAGAAGTCTTGGAAAACGCGGGCCCTTTGTCATACGACAAGCCACAATCCCGCGCCGACGACCGCGAGGGCCACCACTTTGCGGATCACGGTCGCCGTAGTGAGGTCCTCGCCCAGAAGGTCAGGCGCTCTCCGGTGCAGCGCGAAGGCGACGACCACGAGGAGCGCGTACTGCACGGCCTGGAGCGCGTTCACGAGCGCGGCAGAACCGAGCGACGTGGCGTACTGGACGCCCACGAATCCGAGCGCACCCAACGTCTGCGCCACGAAAACGAGAACGACGGCCGTGTGCGTGCCGATCCGACCCGTACGTCGTCCACCGAATAATGACGCCTTCAACTCACGGGCGGCACCGCGGTCAATGCAGAGAATCAGAACGGCCGCGACGGCGCCGGCGATACGTGAGATGGCGAACGTGGTCAAGAATCCGTCAGATTCATACGCGATCTTTCCGGCCACGGATGAGAATGCGAAAACCGCAGCTGCAAAAATTGCGAGACCCACCGTCTTCCTGGTCAGGCGGCTGTGTGCCGCGCCGCCGGACAAGATGACGGTCGCGACGATGAGGAGACCGAAGCCGAGGAGTTGCGACTGTGTGAGTCGCTCACCGAGAAACAGCGTTGTGCCCGCGAGCGTCAAGATGGGGATGAGCGACCCGATGATGGGAACCACGCGGCTTGCCTCCCCTGCCCGGAGCGCGGCGAAGAACACCCAGAGCGAAACAATGAACGTCATCCCGGACACGACGATCCAGAACCACCCGGTCGCATCGGGTACATGGACGCCGAACGGGATGAGAATGAGCGCCAGGACGCCCATGGCGCCGATGATCCCCGCGTACGTCGCCGGGTGCTTGAACGACTTCCGGAGCAGCGTCTTATCAATCACGAACGCCGCACCGTTCGCTAGGTGACCGGCGAGGGCCCAGAGGAGCCACAATGGAAACGTCGTCATGTTGATGCATTATCCCATGAATAGGGCGTAGTCAGTAGGGCGTAGGGCGTAGGGCGTGGATCATGTCACTCACGCCCCACGTCCTAAACCGTCACCATCTCTTCAAATCGCGGCACGTCGGCTTGGATCCCGAGGTCTTCCGTGATGCGCGTGGCGAGCGCGGCCGCAGCCGCTTCCTCGCCGTGCGTGCAATACACGCGCGTTGGAGGCGACTTTGCCTCATGGAGCCAGGTCAGGAGCTTCTTTTGGTCCGCATGCGCGCTGAAGGCGCCGATGGAGGTCACGGTCGCTTTGACCGTCACGCGTTCGCTCAACACGTCCACGTGCTTCTCACCGCTGTAGAGTCTCCTCCCGAGCGTGCCTGCCGCCTGGTACCCGATGATGAGGACGGTTGACTTAGGGTCTCCGAGGTACCGGACCAGGTGGTGCTGGATGCGGCCGCCGTTCATCATGCCCGCGCCCGCAATGATGATTTTTGGTCTCTGCGCTTCGTTGATCGCTTTGGACTGGTCGCGCGACTCCGTCCGGTGCAAGCCCGGGAAGTCCAGCAGGTCGTCGCCGACCATGACACGTTCCAGCGCTTCACGGTCGTAGTACTCCGGGTAGCTCCGCATGACTTCCGTCACCTTGATTGCCATGGGGCTGTCCAGGTACACGTCCACCTTGGGCAGCGTCCCCCGCTCCACCATCGTGTTCATCTCGTAGAGCAGGTCTTGCGTCCGTTCCACGGCGAACGCCGGGATCATGAGGACGCCGCCCTGCTTCACGGTCGAGACGATCGCCTCACGCAACTTCGTGGATCGCGTGTTCGGGTCTTCATGAATGCGGTTGCCGTACGTCGATTCGATCATGATCGCGTCGCACGCCCCGATCTGCGCGGTCGGCCGGAGGATCGGGACCTCGACGTTTCCGAGGTCCCCGGAGAACCCCACGCGCGGCCCGCCCCGTTCTTCAACCTCGATGAACGAACTGCCGAAGATGTGACCTGCGTCACGGAACCGAATCTTCAGGTCTCCAATCTCCACCCACTGCGAGTAGTCCACTGGCGTCATGCGCGACATTACCGCGTCCACGTCCTTCCGCTCGTAGAGTTTAGGCCGGTACTCGCGTTTGAACTCGTCCTCCATGATCTGCTCCGCATCTTCGAGGATGATCTTTGTAATGTCGCGCGTGGGCGGCGTGGCGTAGATGGTCCCATTGAACCGTTCTTTGCAGAGCTTGGGGAGGCGCCCCGTGTGGTCCAGGTGTGCATGCGTCACGGCCACGGCGTCCACATCCGCCGGATCAAATCCGAAATCCCGGAAGTTCTTCGCGTCGGTGTACGCCGACCCCTGGAACATCCCGCAATCAACAAGGATGCGGACATTCCCGGTCTGAACGAGATAACACGACCCTGTCACTTCGCGCGCAGCACCGTGGAACGTAATGTTCATGTGGAGAAGTCTATCACGCTCGTCTCCATTTCGTCCGTCATGCTATGATTCTACGCACTATGAAAAACCACTCACACGTGACGAAACTCATCAGTCTCGCGGCCGGTGTCATCCTGCTTGGTCAGGGATGCTTTGCGCCACGACCAACACCTCCGGTCCAGGCTCCCCCAACGTCATCAAATCCGAGCGATGCAGGTCGGTTTGTGGAATACGTGAACGGCGGATTCTCGCCGAATGAAATCCAGATCGCTCCGGGGACGACCGTCACGTTCGTAAACAAGACGTCGCAACCGCTCTGGGTGGCGTCTGATCCGCACCCGGCGCACACGAATTTGGCAGGATTCGATTCGAAAACCGTGCTCGACCAGGGCGAGTCGTACGCGTTTACGTTCGAGAATGTGGGGAAATGGGATTTCCACAACCACAAGAGCCCAGGAGTGAAAGGACGAGTGATCGTCAAATAAGATTTGTATCGAACAGGACGTCGGGACGTCAGGTCGTCGGATTGGCCATGACGACCCTACGTCCCGACGTCCTGCTTTATTATTGACTAATCCGTTCCATCACGCGTCTGAACGTCTCTTGAGCGAGCGCGCTGTCGACGGATTCGTCCCTCAGATCATCACGACTCTTCTCAAGCGCGTGACTCGCGATCGTTCCGCCAATTGATATCCACTCAGGCGATGTCGGGTCATCGGACCAGCCGTTCACGCGGTACGTCCCATCTGCCTGGATTCCGAGGATTGCAATGACAGGTCGTTGGATCGTTTCAACACTGATAGGTTGGCCGGCGATGCGTCCCACAACCCAGCGGTCGCATCGGATGAGTGCGGCGTACGTGCAGGATTGTTCGCCAATCTTCGTCACGAGCGGTTTTGCAGCGCACGTGATGAGTCCGCCTGCGAAGAAACGTGTCTCCGCAGCTTCTCGAACCGCTGATGTCACAAGATCAATATCAGTCGACGTGGGCGGTTTCGCGGCTTCACGACACAGACGACTGAAGAATGCATTCGATGGAGCCTCACACTGCCGCTCAAGAACGAACCGGACGATGTTCCCGTCAAACGAAGGGTCGGTCATGAATCCGACCAGCACGAGCGATTGAAAGAGCAATACCACGATGCCGACGAGTACGAGGAGGCGGTACCCGAACGAGGGATCTGAAAAAATGCGCGCGATCGCGGGGTCGGAAATCCACCAGCGGCCGCGGACCACGGCTTCGACCGTGAGCACGAGGAGGGATGCGGCGGCGCCGAATACGAAGCTCGTAAAGGGGTCCACGCCGAACCACCCCATGGACATGGCGACGAGCGGAAACGCTACAATAGTCAACGTCGCCCAAAGCGCCGCGCGCGGGTCTCCCGACGCCCCTCTCTTCTGCATGCTTCCAGTATATCACACCCTACTCCGGGATTTCCTGCAGGACGGCCTCAATCGTCTTCTCCTCGCCTTTGCGGAGGAGTTTGATCGTTACCTTGTCCCCGACCTGCGTGTCCCGGATGAAGGATGCGAGTGAATGGTTCTGATCAATCTTCCTTCCGTATATTTCAAGAATGATATCGTTCTAGATCCCCGTGATGAGATTTATTATGTCGAATTGCAGACTTAATCGTTGACCAGATCTCTTCGTTTTGTTAAACTTCCGTTTGGAGGCGTTTCACATGACACTCAACGCTCATCCACTCCTCATCTTCGTGGGGAGTAGGCGTGCAGGTAGACACCTCCATCTGGACAGGCTCCTCACGAGCCATCCGGATGTGTTTGCTCCGGTCCGTACGATCACCACGCGGTCCCAGGAACTGCCCGGGGACGACGTCTGGTTCGATCGCATGCCTTCGCAGCGCGTCAGTAGGTTCAATACGAACCAAATGCTGACACACTTCAGCGAGGGCAAATCGCTCTTTTTTATTATGAGGTCGCGCGTACGCGAAGTGTGCGATGCCGGGTACACGCCGCTCGTCGGGATGACCCCGCTTGGCCTCGAGCGTCTCGAATCGCGTCCAGATACGGTACGTGAGTTCCCCCTCCGTACCGTCTTCCTCCAACCCGCCGATCCGCAAGAATTCTGCGAACGGTTGGTCCGCGAGGGAGGGCTGGATCAGAAAACGGCCGAGGATGAAACACAGAGAGCCGTACGGCTCTCGACCATTCCGCCGTCGGTGAAACACACTCCGTCGATCGTCCCGATTAGCGGGACCTTCAATGACGTCGACCTAGTCGACCAAGCGATCGCTTCTATCATGCCGCCGTAACGCGAACCACTCGCGTCTACGGCGGCTTTATTAACCAAAATTTCGGCTTAAATATGGGCCTTTTATTGCGAGTCAATGGGACTTGACAAAATGTAAAGAATATGTTACATTATCCCGTTCAATGCTGGATAACCTGGCATTGTAAACAAAGGATAACGGTCATGAACAAGAGCACCTTCACCCACAAGCTCAGCCTGATTTTCGTCGTTTTCGCCACCTTCGCCATCGCAGGGTGCGGCACGGCGGCGATCAACGCACATCCGGTGGCCAGGGTTGCGGTCGTGACCACCCCGGTCGAGATCGTCTCCCACGGCACCCACGCCGATGTCGCGAGCAAGAACGCGCTCGAGCAGGCGCGTGTGGCGGACGCCGACGAGACCCGTATCGTCGCAGTCGCCTCGAACGACTCCCGATCGGCCCGCGACGTCACGGCAACGCCGAGCTTCAGCGCCCGGAACCAGGGAGCCTGCGCATGGGTCCTCATGGGCACGGGCGAGAGCTTCACCTCCAAGAGCGAAGCACTCGAGCACGCGAAGGAGCGGAAGCTCGCCGACCGCAGGGTCGTCGAGACATGCGACTTTTTCCGGCTCGAGAGCCGGCCAACCGTCTCGATGAGGTAACACTCATCGGACAAGGCCAACTTCGGGCGGGAGACCAATCTCGGTCTCCCGCCCCTCCGCCACTCCGGCTTACCCCCGGAGTGGTATTGTGTTTGAGCTTGAACGGACGTCCGCGTCCGTGTTACATATTCCTGGCACCTTTCGCATCATGAGGAGGTCCCATGAACGGCCCTGTCCGATCCCAGCCTTGGGTTGTTGTCGTGATGCTCGCGGTTGCGTGTTATTATCGCGCTCCGCCCACACAGAAACCTGTCGTCCCGGCCGTCGATATCCCTACGATTCCGACAGGGGGTGCGTATGCAGAGGCGTACAGATCGCCTCCGACGCCCCACGGCGCCGTGCGCGACATACAGTGCACGTATCACATCATCGGCGACACGAGAGAGTTTCCATCGAGTTTGCAGGCGATCCTTGCCGCCGGTCAGCTGGGATTCACCGAAAAGGAGGTTGAAGTGTCCTGCTACCATCAGGCGACCTTCGATCCTCCCGTCGTCCCCTCCTTTTCACCGTAAACGAAAGCCCTCGGTCATCTGATCGAGGGCTTCGTCGTGTTACGCGGTGAGGAATGCGATCGCTGCACCGATCATGAAGGCGACCAACGTCCGCGCACCACGAAGACGCCAAAAGCTCACGCAGCCGACGTAGAGAAACGCGCCACCGGACAACGCAATGAGCGCGGGGAGCGTCGTCGGGTCGAGTTGCGGCACGAAGACGTATGTCAGACCGAAGCTTAAGTACAGAATCACGAATCCGGCGATGGTGACCGCGACCGACGTCCGCGTCTTCGAACCTGCACCGCGCATGAGCCCCACGGCCGCGAAGAACTCGGGGAGGAGGTGCAGCGTCATGGCAGCCAAGACGAGGATGCCGAACGTCTGTGATACGCCGAACGCGAGGCCGGTCACGATCCCTTCTAAGATCGAATGGAACCAGAGCGCAGAGGCGACGAGCGGAGGCATGTCGGGTTTCTGAAACCGGCGCAAAACGTGTTTCTGCAGCCACCAGAAGAGGAGTCCGGCAGCCATCCAGGTAATGGCAATCGTCGATCCGAGGCGTGCCGACGCTTCCGGGAATACGTCGAAGAGCGCGGCGCCAACGAAGATGCCGGCGGCGAGAGAAGTGACCAGTGCGTTCTGCGCTTTGGTGAGATACATTTACGTCCTCATTCGTTTCGCGATTCGCAGACTGTTTGAGAGAACCGAGACGCTGCTCATCGCCATGGCGAAACTCGCGATAAGCGGATTCAAGAATCCGAACGCCGCGAGCGGGATGCCGACGACGTTGTAGATGAATGCCCAGAAGAGATTTTGTTTCACAGCCCGGAACGTCATGCGCGCGAGTTTGATGGCGTCAGCCGCCTTCACCGGTGACCCACCCATGATCACGAGCTGACCTGTGGCGATCGCCACGTCCGAGCCGGTCCCGACCGCGATCCCGAGGTTCGCCTGTGCGAGCGCCGGCGCGTCATTGATGCCATCGCCCACGAACGCGACTTTTTCTCCTTTCTTCTGGAGCTGCGTCACGATGTCTGCTTTCTTGTTGGGTGTCACGTCAGCATAGACGTTCGAGATCACGAGCTGCTTCGCCACCGCGTGTGCCGTCGCCCTGTGGTCGCCCGTGAGGAGCGCCACGCCCACGCCTAAGTCCGTCAGGCGCTTCATTGCTTCCATGGCGTCAGGCCGTATCCGGTCCTGCGCCGCGATGACGCCCAAGAGCGTCGCATCGCGCGCAACGTACATGACGGTTTTTGCATCGCTGCGGAGCTTGTCCGTTGCCTTGGCGATATCGGGTGGAATTGCGACGCCTCGTTCGGTCATGAAGACCTCGGTCCCGAGGCTGACGGGCGTCCCGTCTAACGAGCCCGAGATCCCTTTCCCCGCAACGGCGCGGAATTCTCGTACGGTCTCGGGTGAGAATTTCTTTGGCGACTGTTCCGTCGCATACGTCAACACCGCACGAGCGAGAGGGTGTTCGGACGACGCCTCGAGCGCGGCGGCCACACGCGTCACCTCGAGAGGCAGAACCCCCGACGCGCGGTTTTCGACGACGTCCGTGACCGTGGGCTTTCCTTCGGTGAGTGTTCCCGTCTTGTCGAAGACCACCATAGAAATGTCACGCGCAGCCTCGAGCGCAGAACCGTCTTTGACGAGAATCCCCTTTTTCGCGCCCGCGCCCGCTCCCACCATGATGGCGGCCGGGGTCGCAAGGCCGAGCGCGCATGGACACGCCACGATTAGGACCGCGACCGCATGACGAATTGCTTCGCCCACGTTCCCTGTCATTGCGGCCCATGCGATGAGCGTGATGATTGCTGCGACGATCACGGCCGGAACAAAGATGGATGAGATGCGGTCCACCAGTTTTTCGACCGGGGATTTCGTGGACAGCGCATGTTCGACGGTCTGAACGATCGCGTCCAAGGTCGACTTGCCCGATTCGACCGTGACACTCATGAGGAATGACCCGGTCCCGTTCACTGTCGCACCATACACGAGGTCGTCCTTGTGTTTTTCGACAGGGATCGGTTCTCCGGTGAGCATTGATTCATCCACGCTCGTGTCGCCTTCCAGAATCGCGCCGTCCGTAGGCACGCGTTCGCCGGGTTTCACGCGACAGACGTCTCCGGGTTTGAGCGCCTTCGGGTCCACGTCCGTCACGGTCCCGTCAGACCCCACAATGTGAGCGAGTTTTGCGTGAAGGCCGAGCAACGCCTGGATGGCCGCTCCCGCTTTCCCGCGTTGCAACGCCTCGAGGTATTTACCGAGCAACAGGAAGACGATGATGATTCCGGCTACTTCGAAGTAGCCATCGCCTCCGAAGAAGAATGCGTTTGTGCTCCACAGAAGCGCGGCGCCGGTCCCAACGGAGACGAGCGTGTCCATGTTCGCCCGTCGGTGTCGCAACTCGTTGATGGTTCCCTTGTGGAATCCGCGACCAAGCCAGGCGACGAGTACCCATGCGACGATCAGATTCATCACATTCCAGGCCGGTCTTCCGAAGAGACTGCCGATGTCGGGTTCCATCACCATGCTCACGATGAGCGGGAGGACGAGGATGAAGGCAAGGACAAGACCACTCCTGTCGATGTACCCGGTGTGCGTCAGATGCGAAGCAGCGGGTTTGTGCGTCGCGGGGTGCTCGTGGTCGTCCATGACAGGTTCGTAGCCATTGTCTTTGATCGCTTGTGCGAGATGGTCATGGGACGTCTTCGTCTCGTCGAACTCGACGGTCGCGCGTTCAAGGGCGAAATTCGCACTCGCTTCTTTTACTCCCGGGACTTTCTTTAGTGCCCGCTCAATCGTCACGGCGCAGGATGCGCAATGCATCCCACGAATCGGTATGGTCTTCCGCTGCATATTAATCAGTGACGTTAAATGACCCGCGGATCATGCCCATCCCGCAGCTGAAGGGAATGGTTCCTGCGTCCTTTGGAGTGAATTGGATGACGTTCAGGCCCGGCGTGAGGTTCCGACGGATGCCGTACTTCGGCACCACGAGCGATCTGGCGCAGCCTCCAACGTCCTGTCCGTCGATTTCCCAGCGCACGGGCACGCCCTTCTTCACCGTGAGAACCCTTGGAGAATACGTTCCATAGGCAACGGTCATGCGCACGAGCTGTTCCTGTGCATTGGCGACAGGGATCGCTTGTTGGGCCGCTTGTGACGTCCAAGACGCGAAAAGTGAACCCGGCGTAACCGGCGATCCCAGGACGGTCAGTCCTCCATCGATCTGGCCAAAGGCGAAGAACGAGAGGACGGCGCCGGTCGCGAGTTTTACGGCGCGATACTTGAGCGCTTTGACCGTCCCGAAGATGGATAGTCCTGCGAGGACCGGAAGCGTCCCAAGGGCAAACGCACCCATGAGCAGCATACCGGTCATGGGCGATCCGGACGCGAGGGCCAACGCTTGTGCCGTCTGCGTGAAACCGCATGGCAGCGCGAATGTGACGGCGCCCACGAGGAACGGCGCGGCACGTCCTTCGGAAGATGACATACGATCGCCGAGTTTCGACATGTTTTTGGGGAGCGTCAGGCCGAGTTTGGCCAGTGACGGCGAAAGCTCGAGCATGTGGAGACCCATGACGAGGAAGATGATGCCAAGGCCGAGGGCCAGGACACCATAGAGCGATTCGGAGACGCCCGGGATGCTACGTCCAATCAATCCGAGCAACGCTCCACCGGCGAGAAAGGCCGCCAACCGGCCCGCGTGAACGGCAAGGAGCTGTCGATTTGAACGCGGTTTGCCGTTATATGCCAGGAGGAATCCACCGGTCGTTGCGAGACAGGAGGAGACCGATGCCACGAGCCCGAACACGAGCAAGGCGCCAATGGATGCACCGGCTGATACGTTCGGCACAAGGCTGCGGAGCGGACCCAGGATGAAGACCGACGCGGCGCCAACCGCGAAGAGAGCGACAAGAGCGTGTCGAAGACGAGTGCTGAAGCGGTTCCGATGTATTGTCGGCAGTCGGCAGTCGGCAGGCCGCGCGGCCGTCCGTTCCCCTCCTTCAGGCGTCAGTACATACCCGTGCGCGCCGAGCTTTGAGTTCAAGGCTGCAAGGTCCGGGTTCTTCGCGTCATCGCGCATGCGAACACCCGCTCTCCCTTGCTTCAGGGACACCTCAAACTCCTCCACGCCGGGGAGGTCTTTCAAGATATTTCCGATGACTTTTTCACATGAGTGACAGGTCATGCCCGTCACGTTCCATATAAGAATTCGAGACATAGGGAATCAACCGTAAATAAGAGTAATCCGACGGACCCTCATTCACAAGGCCTATTCCCTTTTTGCGGTGCTGCGTGTTTCAAATTTAAGTTCAGGAGACCTGATACGTTGCGTGGGCTTCAAACGTGTGTTATCGCCGGGTCGTATCGTCGGCGTGGTTCCCGGAACGACGATTGCAGGAAGGACGTCCGGTCGGGCAGGTCTGACGGTCATTGGAATAACGTCGTGTTGCATTTGCGCTCCTTGTGACAGGCAGCACTCTGGCATGGGCGCGTGAACGTGTACGACCGTGCTCATACCACGATCAAATCGTCCCATGTCCATGGGATGAGTTTTTGCGAGCGCAGCCGGACAAAAAGACGTCAGGTTGACGCCGATAGAAATGAGAGTAATGACGACTTTTCGATACATCGTGGTGAGTATGCGCCTTTCGATAGTCTCTGGCAAGGAAGTGTGCTCAAGCATGTCGATACGTACAACGCCCACCCCGAGAGCCGGGATGGGCGTTTGTAGATTTAGTCACACGGCACGAAGAGGCGCGTGCGGCGGTCGTTCGTGGTGGTACACCATGACACGTGCCGTTCGAGGGACTGCAGGTCCTTCATGACCCAATCCGGCAGCGTCCGATCCGGCGATCCGTTCAGCTTCCTGCCGACCGTCGCCGCCAGGTCGTCTTTGATCTTCTCCAGCTCCGCTTCGAGGTTCGCACGGATCCCGCGCGCGTAGTCCACGGTCTGCTCGAGGTCGTCCTTGTCGTTCGGGATGCTGATGAAGACCGGCACCGTCCAGTCGCGGTCTTCGGACGCGATGGCGTCCGTGAGCGCGTTCTGGAGCACGTAGCGCATCCCGAGCCGGAACTGGGCGCGGTTCGCTTCGTCTTCACGGTCTTCGATCAGAAACGCCGTGTTGTGATTGCGCGTTTCGAGCGGACGACCGACGAAGATCATCCGTTCCTGGTGGATCAGGAGCTCGAGAGGCCGGTCCGTGGCACGGACGTGTTCCACGAATGCCACGTTCGACGCGAGGTGCTCTGCGAGCTCCTCGTGGAATGTTCGGCGATATTGCTCTTCGAGAGTCAGGAGCGGCGACCAGGATGCAGGGAAGATCTGACGCAGGTGGGTCGCGAGAATATCCGTGAGCGCGCGGCGCGGCCCGATGTTGATGTACTCCTTGGTGGAAAGGCGCCCACCGGGACCGATTACCGTGACCGCGTCCAGGTCCGTGTCGACGAGAACCACAAACGCGATCATGTTCCCCCGGAAGTACCGGTCGTTGAACCGGTCCGCGAGATCCTGCATGGCGGTCACGGCTTCGCTCGTCCGGTGTTCCCAGGCGGCGCAGGAAGAGTCCTTGGGCCTCGAAGCCGAGTAGTGAACCGTCACCATGCGCATCTCGATCATCCGCTTGTCGAACGAGTCCCCCAGGTCCATGACCCGGAGCTTTCGGTTCCCGTCGCGGATGCGGCGGCTGTAGATCCAGGAGGTTGGCACGTTGTACCGGCACCCTGCGGATCGGTACATCTCGAGGAGTCCGGTTGAAAGGCCGAGCGCTTCGGAGAAATCGCTTACGCGGCCGTCGATGCACAGGTCCGCGGAGACGCGGAAGTCGTGGTCATTCAGCCAGAGTTCGCGCGCGTAGGATTCGCTCACGAAGCGTTCGCTCTCGGCGCGATTCTGCGCGAGAAAATCCTGTATGGCCTTCGGGTAGGCGCGCGTGTCGACGACGACGGACGGGAGCGGATTGGACGGCGGAATCAGACTCTCCATGAGGCATGCCTCCGGGTGTGTGATGGGAAGGAACGGTTTGGAGATGAAAATCGCCAAACAAGGGCAAGAAGTTAACACGAATCGGACCACGGGTCAACCGTGGTTCGGATGACACGTCGAATATGTCAATTCTATTGACCGTCCCGTCATTTCTCGTTACCATCCTGCCGCCATTCCGGGGTAGCGCAGCGGTAGCGCAGAGGACTGTTAATCCTTTGGTCGTGGGTTCGAATCCCACCCCCGGAGCCATGAAAGACCGAACGGGTAAAGACCGTTCGGTTTTTTATGATATCCTTTTGATCTCTATGAAACAGAACCCAAACCTTTCGGAAGATCAGAAGCGCGTGATGTTCTCCGGCGGCACGGAAGCGCCATTCACGGGCGCGTATGTGAACGAACATGCGAAAGGGATGTACACGTGCGCGAATTGCGGCGCCGAGCTCTTCTCGTCCGACGCGAAGTTCGACTCCGGGACCGGGTGGCCGAGCTTTGACGAGCCAGCGAACCTCGCGAACGTCGAGCTCAAGGAAGACCGGTCGCTCGACACGGTCCGGACCGAAGTCATATGCAAGAATTGCGGCGCGCATCTCGGCCACCTGTTCGATGACGGACCTACGAAAACCGGGAAACGCTACTGCATCAATTCGTGTTCGCTCGAGCTGAAGAAACAATCGTAAACAAAAGGACCGGATCGCGTGAAGCGTCCGGCCCGATCGCTAGAGAGAAATCGTCAGCAACTGGTACCGACCCTGGATGAGTGGGTGCTTGTGCTGGAAATGGTGGAGGAGGGTCCCGAGTGATCTCCCGTGGCCTATCACGAGTAGATGAGACGATGGAGCGAGTGACGGACAGTGATCCCGTAGCGCTGCGACCTGACGGGTGGTCACCTGGCATGAGCTTTCCCCACCATGCTCGGTGAGGTCATACTCGGAGTTGCTCGCGCGTGCGTCCTCTTTCAAGCGATGTTTCAGCTCAAAGAACGTGCTCCCTTCCAGGTTTCCGAAGCTGCACTCACGAAGCCTTGAATCGAGTCTGACATCCTGCATCGGGATATGCAGGACCTCGGCGATGATCGTCGCCGTTTGCACCGCTCGCTTCAGGTCCGATGTGACGATGATCTGAATCCGTAGATGAGGATCATCTCGCATGGCGCAGGCCAATTCCTGGGCCTGGGTTAGTCCATCCGGATTCAATGGCCGGTCGGTTTGACCCTGAACGCGCCCTTCCGCGTTCCAGTCTGTCTTGCAGTGCCTCGCGAGCACGATTGTTTGCACCGGTACCCTCCATGTCTAATGAAAGTGCGGCCTTAACCTGACTAGGCTGTAACACGATTACCCATCTGCGTCAAAACCTAGTAATCAACGAGCCTCTTGATCATCGGATGTTGCTGTATTTTTTCCAAGGCCTTTGCCTCGATCTGGCGGATGCGTTCGCGGGTGACGTCGAATTCTTTCCCGACTTCTTCGAGCGTATGACTCACGCCGTCCGTGAGACCAAAACGCATCTCGAGGATCTTTTGTTCGCGCGGATTCAGGTCCTTGATGATGTCGCGCACGTAGTCTTTCAAGAGCTGGAGCGCGGCCGCGCGGTCCGGCGCCACGTTCTTTACGTCTTCGATGAAGTCTTCGAGCGTCGAGTCCTCGTCGTCTTCGCCCACGGACGTTTCGAGACTCACGGTGTCTTGTGAAATCTTGATGATGTGGCGGACCTTGTCCACTTCCTCGCCCATTTCTGCGGCGATTTCCTCAGGGAGCGGTTCGCGACCAAGGTCCTGAATCAGCTGGCGTTCCACCTGCTGGAACTTGTTGATGGTCTCCACCATGTGCACGGGGATGCGGATGGTGCGGCTCTGGTCCGCGAGCGCGCGCGTGATGGCCTGGCGGATCCACCAGGTGGCGTACGTAGAAAATTTGTACCCTTTCCGGTACTCGAATTTCTTCACGGCGCGGAATAGGCCAATGTTCCCTTCCTGTATCAGGTCGAGCAGACTCAACGACTTGCCGATGAACTTCTTGGCAATGGACACGACGAGACGGAGGTTTGCTTCGATCAGTTTTTTTTCGGCCTCTTTCTCATTCTTCTCTTTGCGTTTCGCGAGTGCGACTTCTTCCTCTGCGGTAAGGAGCGGGATCTTCCCGATCTCGCGCAGGTACATCTGGATATTGTCGGCCGTGACATCGAACGGCTCCACTTTCATGCGCGATTCGTCCGCGCTGTGCATCTTGGTCAAGATTTCGTGGCGTTCTGTCTGTCGCCCGAGGATCCCCTCTTTCTGCTCGATAATCCCGATCCCGGCGCCGTCCAGGCGATCAATGAACGCCTCGTACACGGGGATGTAATCTTCCATGTACGGGAACGCGTACATGAGCTCCTGTTCCGTCATGAAATTGCGCGTGCGCGCTTTTTCGAACAGCTTATCAAGGGTCACCGGCTGGGGAGGCGGGACCTTCACGTACGCGGGCTTCTTGAACTGAAACGTATGCCTCGGTCCCTCTTTCCCTTTCGGCTTCTGCCGCTGGACGGGGGCCGGACGTTTCAGGGACTTTTTCGCGATGCGATGTGCTTTTGCGAGAAATCGCGATTTCGCTTGCGCGGTGGCAAGCCTCTTCTTTTTCATGAGTGACATGGAATCGTGCGGCCAGGGCGCGAACGAAAGTATCCCTGATGCGGGAGTACCGTCGTCCCGGTATCTGACCGTCTCTTATGATGTAAGTTCTTTGAAACGTTGCGTCAGTTGCAGGATGCGGTCGCGGTCTCCCATGAGTTCCGCTTGTCGCATGTCTTCTTCGATCTGCCGTCTCGCCGACGTTTTCACGTGTTCGTGAAGGAGGGAGATGGCGTTCTTCAGTTCCCGTTCAAGGGTCGCCGGCGTTTGATCCTGGTAGTCACGGTCGCCTCGTATCACAAGGATGTCGACGAGGTCTTTTTGTTCGGCCAGAGTGTATGCGCTTTCGAGGTCCGTGTAAAGGGTGGATAAGTCGGCGGGGAGCATGCCGGTCAGGTCCATCTCGACGGTTGAGCGGAGTTCAGGGCGTTTGAGGAGGATTGCGAGGACTTGCTCGGAGAGATCACGGACTCGATCCGGGAACCGGGAACCGGGAGCCGGGAACGGGGAACCGGAAGTCGGACGCGCTTGTTTCGAGACGGTTCCCGGCTCCCGGTTCCCGGTTCCCGATTTACGCAATGCCTCACGTAATGCGTCTTCGCCGACGGAAAGACCGGACGCCAGTTTCTTCACCCAGTGGTCGCGCACGATGGGATCGGCGATGCGGCGGATTTCCGGCAGGATGCCGGCGGCGATGCGCTTCTTATCTTCCGGATTCGACAGGCTGCGGTTCTTGAATGCGTTCCGGAACACCCAGTCCATGACATCCGTCGCGTCTGCGATGGCGCGCCGCCACAAGTCCGGGTCTTTCGTGACGGCGTCGTCCGGGTCTTTGCCCGCTTCCGGCGGAAGCGTGATCAGTTTGACGTTGAAGTCCTGGCTGCGCGCCAGGTCCAACCCGCGCAGCGTCGCTGCACCGCCTGCCGCATCCGCGTCAAACGCGATCGCGAGGTTTTTCGTGAACCGTGAGACGAGCTTGAGCTGTTCCTCGGTCAATGCCGTCCCGCTCGAGCAGATCACGTTCGTGATGCCTGCGCGGTGGCTCGAGACCACGTCCATGTTGCCCTCGACGACGACCGCGAGATCCTGACGCTTGATGTCCCCCTTCGCCTTGTCGAGGCCGTAGAGCACGGCGGACTTTCGGTACACGACTGTTTCCGGCGTATTCACGTATTTCGCCTCTTTCGCGTCTGCCGCGAGGAGTCGTCCGGTGAACCCGACGACGTTGCCGTGCACGTCCTGGATCGAGAACATGAGCCGGTCGCGGAACCGGTCGTAGACGCCCGGTCCTCGGTCACTCTTCGCGACGAGACCCGCCTTGAGCATTTCTTCGTCCGTCACGCCCTTCGACTTCAGCGCGGTCGTCAATGCGTCCCAGCTCTGCGGCGCGTACCCGATGCGGAACAGGTCGCCCGTGAGGTCGTCAATGTGACGTTTCGCCGCGTACGCGCGCGCGTGTTCCGCGTCAGGAGACGCGAGGAGCGTCGCGCGGAAGAATTTCGAGGCGAGGTCGTTCACCTCGAGGAGACGCTTCCGTTCGCCGGATTTCTGCGGATCGAACGTGGGCAACTGAATTCCCGCTTTCGTCGCCAGGTGCTCCAGCGCCTCACGGAACTCCGTGCCCTCCATGGCCATGACGAACGAGATGAGGTCTCCCCCCTTGTCGCAGCCGAAGCAGTGCCATGACTGCCGCGGCCTGTTCACGTAGAAGCTGGGCGTCTTCTCCTGGTGGAACGGGCAGAGCGCCTTGAAGCTCCCGCTCCCGGCGGGCTTGAGCGTCAGGTACTCGCCGACGATGTCGGCCACGTCCAATTTCGATTTCACCTCCTGCGCGGCGTCCATATGGGTCAGTTTTACGCGTAAAAACCGTCATTGACAACAGCCCTGTGGACGCGGGACTTGTTCTTGACCCCGCCGCAGTTCGAATCAATCCCGCCCCAGTTCGTGTCATCAATCCAATAGGCCTTCCGGTGCCTGTAGTTGTAAGGGCGGCTTGCGGCACCAGGTGTGTTGTCACGAACTGGGGCGGGGTTGACCCTGTACACGCCTCGTGTACTGTTTCCGCGCACCTTCACCGATCGAGAGGAACGAATGGGCGAGAAACGAATGGTCTACATTTCTGGCGCGTTGTCGGACATGGATGAGGCGGAACGCGCAAAGCTGCGCACGTTCTACGAGTGGATCGGCGAGACCTGCGAGGCGCACGGATTCAGCGTGTACCTGCCGCACAAGTACGGCGATCCGAAACGGAACGCGGACAAGACGCCGCAACAGATCGACCAGATCGATCGCCAGGCCGTGACCCTGTCGTTCTTCATGATCGCCTACGTGGGCATTCCCTCCATCGGCGTCGGCATCGAAATCGAAATGGCCTGGCACGCGAACAAGCCCGTGGTGCTCATCGCGGAGCAGGACAGGATCAACGAACGCCGCGTGTCGCGACTCGTTCGCGGCAGTCCGTCCGTGTGGCACGAGATCGGATTTGCGGACCACGAAGACGCCATCCGGCAGCTCAAGGAGTACCTTCCGAAGTTCATCGTGGAGTTCCGAGCGATGGACCTTCCTCCGCCAATCTCGGTTTGAGCAACGCGTCAGCCCCGCCGTTCGCGAACGGCGGGGCTGATTTTGTAAAAATAAAACCCCGCCGTTTGAAGGCGGGGAAAGAGGGCCAGACGAGCTTAAGTCGCGCAAGCGTGACAGACGACGTATAGGCACTCTTTTGAGAGATGAGAGGACACGTCAACACTAGTCTTTCGACAATAGCCGCCTAGTCCTCTCGCAGAAATGTATCGATCCGTGTAGGGGCGACCCCCCTCGGCTACGCTCGGGGCAGGCTTAGCGTCGCCCCGAATCAGAACGAGACATCGCGCGTCACGGAGATCGGGGCGCCCCGCCTCTCGCGAGAGGCGGGGCGCCCCTACCCGAGCGCAGAGAAGGAGCGAGAGGACACGTCTCCTGAAGTCTTTCGACATCGCGATGCAAGTCCTCTCGCAGAAAAGTAGGCGCGGCAGAGAGCTGTAAGTCTTTCGACATTTTGTGTCTAGCCGCGCAAAAGGGACGGGAAAGGACACCGAACGATTAGCTATCAACACGCGTTCCATAGTCCTCTCCCTTTCACGCGCACGATCGGATCATGCGGGTGAAAGAGAGCCCGTCCCGCCGTTCGCGAACGGCGGGACGGGACAGGTGTGAGGACACAAACCTGCTAGTCTTGCAACAGGTGCCCGATAGTCCTCACAGTAGAACGAACGGGTTGGTGACATGCGCACTCTAGACAAAGGCAACTCGCAAAAAGTCGCCAACCCGAGACTGATCACTCCGCAGGAGCGGGGGCCGCCTCTTCCTGTTCGGGGCGCACGCCGTGCGCCCCTACTGTGACCGGGAACTCGGACAGGCCGAGCGTGGCGCGCCACGACTTGAAGATGTGCTTCAGGATCTGCTGGCCCAGCCAACGCTTGGCTTTCTGCAGTCCCTGCATCTTCACGCCGCGCACGAGGCGGGCGAGCTTGGGGTCCTTGGCTGCGATTGCGACGTCGGACTCCTCCGCCTCGCCGTCCTCGGATTCCTCGTCCGTCTTCTGCGGCTTGATGCCCGCTGCCTTGCGGAGCGCGTCCACGTGTGCGTTCAGCAAGGTGAGGTCCGCCACAGTCACGTCGTTCACGCACAGGATCGTGCGCGGGACGAACGCGGCGGGGAGGATCTCGTACGAGAGATCGTCGGCCGCGGCCTTGGCCTGCCGATCCATCAGGATCTTGTAGAGCTCGTAGGCGCGGCGCCGGTCCAGCTTCTCGCGCCAGGGCGAGGCCGGCATCTTGAGCGTTTGCTCGGTCCAGAGGAACACGGCCTGCTTCAGCTCCGTGTTCCAGTTCGAGACCTTGCCGGCGCGCCTCCGTGCGCGCGAGCCGTCCTCGAAGTGGTGGTAGCCGGCGAAGGCCTTGAGCGCGGGAACGCTCTCGAACCTGCGGATGTCCACGATCGCGGCCAGAATGCGCGCGGCGATGCGCGGTCCGCATCCGGGGATCGGCTCGAAGACCGTGCGGAACACCGCGTGTCCCTTCAGCCGCTTCTGGATGCTCTTCTCGGTCTCCTTCATGGCGGTCATGAAGGGGCTCATGGGACCGGCCTCGAGGAGCGCCTCGATGATCTTCCCGAACATGTCCTTCACGGTCTTGCGCGGGATCATCTTCTTCGCCTCGAGCTTGTCCAAGCCTAGCTTCTGCATGAACGCGCCGCGCTCGTGCTCTGGGATGTCCACGAGCAGCGCCTCGATCGCCTTCTTCGCGGCCCTCGTGCTCACCTTGCTTCCGGAGAGCATCCCAACCGCGTCTTCAGGCTTCACCTCGCGCGCGAGCTCGAGGAGGTAGCGATCGTTGTAGGTGGACAGTAGCCGCTGGGTATTCGCGAGGAGCACCTTCTGCATCATGCGGAAGGAGCGGTACTCCTGCTTCACGAGCAGGAGCGTCTGGTCTTCATCACGCTGGAGCACGAAGTCGCCCGTCCGTTCGACCGCGGCGATCGCGGTAGCAACGGCGCGCGCCTTGCGCACGGTGAGCTCGTCACTCGTCTCGTTGCCGTGCGCCGATTCGTCGTCCACGGACCAGCCCTTGGCTTCCGCGTCCTTCGCGTACGACGCCTTGTTGCCGAGGCGGAACGTGGGGATGCGGTGGACTTCGGCTCCCCGGACCGTTGCCACGAGCGCGACCTTGTCGGTTGCGCCGCCCAGGTCCGTGAAGAGCGTGTCGCCGGGCTTGAGCGTCACGAGGAGGAACTCCTCCTTGGCCGCGTCGTCGCGCAGGCGCGTGACCTCCGGCTTCACCGCGTGATCGTCGCTCAATGTGGCGACGAAACTCGTGCCGAGCAGTGCATGGCTAATGGCATATCGCATTGTCTGTGCCCTTTTTGATGTGCGCAATCCGTCAAACTGACGGACAGGTCCGGAGCAGTCTTTCGACAAACGGACTGCGGAACTTAGCTGAAATCTGCGTATTTGTCAAGGATAATACACGTGCGTTGACGGACCACTATTTGGCTACATTGAGCGAAATAAAAAAACGAGAGGGCACGCGACCAATAGTCTTTCGACACGCAGGCTGCAGTCCTCTCGCAGAAAAGAAGGCGCGGCACAGAGCTGGAAGTCTTTCGACGGTAGTCCATGAGCCGCGCTGGCCGTCGAACGGCCTGTGAATGGACGGGGTGACATTGTCCGTCTAGTTGAAAACGCATCTACTGTAGTCACCCCTTCTCTGCCTCGAACTCGCGGTCGGAGCAAAGAAGGAGCCCCGTAGAATCCGCCTTTGGCGAATCACGGGGCAGGCGAGAGGACAACGAGACGGGAGACTCTCGACATCGTATACTTAGTCCTCTCAGGGAGAAGATGGACGGGGAGAACGCACGTCGTATAGTCATTCGACAATCGGTGGCCAGTCCTCCCCTTCACGATCCACGATTGAGTCATGAACCAGGAAGGAGCCCCGTAGAATCAGTTTGTACAGAGTACGGGGCGAGCGAGAGGACAGTACGGCTATAGTCTTTCGACTCTGGTTTTATAGTCCTCTCGCGGTAGTGTATGAGATCCGTGTAGGGGCGACGCGGTGCGTCGCCCCCTGATCAGGATGAGATATCGCGTGCTGCGGAGATCGGGGCGCCCCGCCTCTCGCGAGAGGCGGGGCACCCCTACCCGAGCGCAGAGAAGGAGCGAGAGGACACAGATCGACTAGTCTTTCGACAGCGTACATGCAGTCCTCTCGCGTGACCCGTCATACGGGTCGTGAGAAATCGGAGGCACTGGACGATCAGTCTTTCGACAGTGGGTGTGTAGCAGCCGAATGGGTATCCAATCAAAATATACCCGAGTTGTCAACGGGTTCTGCCGTGTCTCGGTGGTTTTCGAAGTGTCGTCACGGGCGACGTCTTCTCCCGTTTCTTGATTTCCTTGATGATCTCGCTCATTTCATCGCGGAGGATGGCGGCGAGTTCGAATTCGAGGTCTTTCGCGGCCTGTTTCATTTCTTCTTCCTTCTTTTTGAGAACGGTCTTGAGGTCATGTGTCTCGGCGGACAATTCGAGTTTGAGAATTTCTTTTACGTTCTTCTTGTTCACCGAAAGACCCAACGTCTCGCGTATATCCTTGATTGCTTTAATGATGGTCTGCGGGGTGATGCCATGCTTTTCGTTATACGCGACCTGTTTGGCGCGGCGGCGGTCCGTTTCCTTGATGGCGCGTTTCATGGAACCGGTCATCACGTCCGCGTAGAGCACGACCTGGCCGCGGACGTTACGAGCCGCGCGGCCGATCGTTTGGATGAGGGACGTTTCGGACCGGAGAAATCCTTCCTTGTCCGCGTCGAGAATCGCGACGAGCGCGACTTCGGGCAGGTCCAGGCCTTCGCGGAGCAGGTTCACGCCGACGAGGACGTCGTACTCCCCTCTTCGGAAGTCCGAGAGGATCTCGAGGCGTTCGATGGTCTTGATGTCGGAATGGATATAGCGGGCTTTGATCTTCTTCTCTGCTAGATACTCGGACAGGTCCTCCGCCATCTTCTTGGTCAACGTGGTCACGAGCACGCGGTCGCCGCGCTTGGTGACGAGGGCGATGCGGGAGATGACGTCGTCAATCTGACTGGGAACCGGGAACCGGGAACCGGGAACCGGACGGATCTTTCCGTTCCAGGTTCCCCGTTCCCGGTTCCCGGTTCCCGTTACTGGTCGCACAATGACTTCGGGATCCACGAGACCGGTGGGGCGGATGATTTGTTCAACGATGGTATTCGATGATTTCAGTTCAAAAGGACCGGGAGTTGCGCTGACGAACACGACTTGTGTCCATCGGTCTTCGACTTCGTGGAAGGTGAGCGGGCGGTTGTCCGCGGCCGAGGGCAGGCGGAAACCGTACTCGATGAGCGTCTGCTTGCGCGACCGGTCACCTTCGAACATGCCTCCGATTTGCGGCACGGTGACGTGTGATTCATCTATCACGAAGAGCGCTCCTTTCGGGAAGTACGACAGGAGCGTATCCGGCGGTTCTCCGGGTCCGCGACCGGACAGGTGGCGCGAATAGTTCTCGATGCCGTTGCAGTAACCGAGGTTCTCGATCATCTCGAGGTCGAATTTCGTGCGCCGCTCAAGTCTCTCCGCCTCGAGCAGCTTCCCCTGCTTCTCGAAGTACTTCAGACGGCCTTTCAGTTCGAGACGGATAGCTTTGATCGCGCGCTCACGCTCGGGCCCGAGCGTGATGAAGTGCTTGGCCGGGAACACCCACACGTCGTCCTGCTCGCGGACGACCTTCCGCGACACCGGATCAATCTTCATGATCGCCTCAATCGTGCCTTTGGGCGCCTCGATCCGGTACATCGCTTCTTCGTTCACGGGCATGAGTTCCAGAATGCCGCCGCGGATCCTGAACGTCCCCCGGAGCAGGTCCGCGTTCGTGCGCGTGAACTGCATCTCAATGAGTCGTGCGAGCACGTCCGTCCTGGTCATGTCCTGTCCCTTCGCGACATGGAGCACGGTCTTTTCATACGCTTCGGGCGCGCCCAGGCCGTAGATGCAGGAGACGGACGCGCAGATAATGACGTCGCGTCTCGTCAAAAGCGCCTGCGTCGCCGAGTGACGGAGCCGGTCAATTTCCTCATTGATCATTGCCTCCTTTTCGATGTACGTGTCGCTCTTCGGCATGTACGCCTCTGGCTGGTAGTAGTCGTAGTAGGAGACGAAGTACTCGACGGCGTTATCTGGAAAGAACTCGCGGAACTCATTGCAGAGCTGGGCGGCCAGCGTCTTATTGTGCGCGATCACGAGCGTCGGGCGTTCGACGGCCTGGATCACGTTCGCGATCGTGTACGTCTTCCCCGTGCCGGTCGCGCCGAGCAGGGTCTGGTACCGGTCGCCGCGCTTCACGCCTTTCACGAGCAACGTAATCGCCTCCGGCTGGTCGCCGGAGGGTTTGTAGGGATGCTTCAGTTTGAAACGGCGGTTCATTGCGTTGCAGGAGACGAGGTCGCGCTGTTCGCCGGGATGTACGTCACTGTGTAGTGCTGACGGTATTGCGACGTCCCGTTCCACCACACCAGCAGGTCAATGACGTTTTTTCCCGGTTGGAGCAGGACTTTCTCGGCGAATTCGCCGATTTCGGCGTTCACGTCTACACGCGTGCCGCGCACCGTGAGCGCGAGGTCCGGGAGGGCGTCGCGAAGCAGTCCGTAGTCCTTTATGGTCCCGTACAGGGTGATGAACGGCGTCGTGGCGATGCCCGTGTCCGTGATGTTCTCGTCGCCGCTGAACACCTTCGTGCCGATCGACACGCGCACCGGCGGTTCGAACTCCTGCGCGAGCACGTGGAAGTCCACGGCATTCCTGACGCGCGCGAACCACACCCACGTGGCCGCGAGCGCAATGACGAGCAGGATGATGAGGTTCGCCTGAATCCGGATCACGCGGAGCGCGCGAACCGGGTCCAGCTGAAGTTTCGGGCTCTTGAGCAGCTTCTTCGGGAGTTTGATACCGAGCATTGGAATCCATTTTGTCATGGATTCGGGTGTGTCGCCAGCCTTGAATCAAAGCGCGACCACGGGTATGATCCGTTCTCAATGATTGACTGGAAGAGTCTTCCGCGGCCGATCATCGCGCTCGCGCCCATGGCGGATATGACCGATCTGCCGTTTTGCCTAGTCTGCAAGAGTCGAGGCGCGCCGCTCGTGTTCCGCGAGATGGTCTCCTCCGAAGCGGTGGTCCGTATGAACCCGAAGACGCTCGAGATGGCGAAATTCGACGAGCGCGAGCGACCGCTCGTGCAGCAGATCTTCGGAGCCGATCCTTCGGTCATGGCCGAGGCCGCGCGCATCATCGAGGAGACGTTCAATCCGGACGGCATTGACATCAACATGGGATGCCCGGTCTACAACATCGTGTCGAATTTTAACGGAGCTTCTCTCATGAGGGAGCCCGAACGCGCCACCGCCATCGTCAACGCCGTAAAAGACGCGGTTACAGTCCCGGTCTCCGTGAAGACGCGACTCGGCTGGTCCAAAGACACGGACGTGCTTGAGTTCGTCAAAGTCCTTGAAGCCGCGGGCGCTGACCTCATCTCCATTCATGGACGGACAAAAGAACAGGGATACAGCGGGACGTCCAACTGGGACCGCGTGGGCGAAGCGCGGCGCAACACCTCGCTCCCTGTCTTGGTCAATGGCGACATTACGTCCGTAGAGACGGCGAAAGACGCGCTTTCACGGTCCGGAGCGGACGGCGTCCTGATCGGCCGCGGGGCGCTCGGGAATCCGTGGGTCTTTCGCGACCTCGTCGCAGGACTCCGCGATAACGTCCCGGCCCAGCCGCCGACGCTCGATGAGCGCATCGCCGTGGTCCGCGAGCATGCGCGCCTGCACGTCCTCCGCTACGGCGAACGCGGCCTCGTCAAACTGCGCAAACACCTGCCGTGGTATTTCAAAAAGGAACTGCGGAAGCAGTATCCCTGGATCGATTTCAACGCATTACGCGGCAAGCTCGTCCGCGTGACGACGCTGGAGGAGCTGGATGATATCCTGGAAGGTCAGCACGAGCGCAACTTCAGCCGTTTGTAGTCATCAATGTAGTCGTAGTATTCGCACGGGATTTCAGGCAGGAAATTTTCCGCGTCCACTGGCACGCCGTCCTGGCGCACCTCGAAGTGCAGATGCGGGCCGGACGACAATCCCGCACCCTGATCACCGGGTCTGCCGCCCGACAGCCCGATGAGTTCCTGGCGTTCCACGTACGTATCCGCTCTTGCTTTGAATTTCGACAAATGCGCGTACACGGTCGCGATTCCTCCGGGGTGCACGATCATGACGTAGTTCCCGTACATACGACCGGTCTTGTTCCATGCGACATACCCGCCGGCAGCGCTCTTCACGGGCGTACCCACGGGCGCGCGAATGTCCGTCCCCGGGTGCTCGAAGAGGTACCGGAACGGGTAGGTCGGATCATGGAAGATGGCCGTGATGCCGCGCGATGGGTCCACCGGCCAGTTGATGAGCACGTCCCCTCGTGCGAGCGCTTCGTCAACGCTGTTCAGTTTGTCTTTCAGCCTTACTTCAAGCTCCGCGATATCACTTGCCGTCACCTGTTGTTGCTGACGAAGTTCGTACAGGATGCGCTCAAATTCCGTCTCCTTACTCTTCGTTTCGCCTACGAGCGATGTCTTGTAGTTCCGTTCCGCCTCGAGCGCGAGCTGCTCCCGCTTCATCTTCGACTTTTCAGCCTCGACGGCCTTCTGCTTCGTGGACCGTTCCTCCTTCTTCGCTTCGAGATTAGATTTGACGGCCTTCACGCGTTCGAGCATGTTCCCAAGGTCGCGTTGCAACTTTTTTAATTCCTCCAGCCGCGCGAAAAAACCTGAAAGCGAGTCCTCCGACAGGAGCACATCGAACGTGGTGACCGAGTCGTTCGCGTTGATGTTGCGGACCAGGTCCGCAATGAGATCCTTCTGTTTTGAAATGCGTGATTCTTGGACGCCAATCTCCTGTTCAATGAGCCGGACTTCGAGCGTCAACGCCTCAATTTCCGTCTTCGCGCGTTCAACACCAAGTTCCTTCTCTTTGATGCGGTTCTCGAGCAGCACGAGCTGGTTTTCGAGGGATTGCGTTTCCGACTTCGCCTTGTCGATGCGGCTCCTATAGTTCCCAATCATGCCGTCCAGTTCCTTCACGCGCTCCTGTCGATTCTTGATTTCGCCGGATAGTTCATCCACGTCATCCTTTACGGCCGCGTGGACGGGCATCGCGAGGACTGCGGTCAGCGTGAGACCAACGGTCAGGATGAGACGGAAATGCGGGACAGTCATGTTGTGAGTGCGCGGTGCGCCTGCTCCACGCGAGCGAGCGAGCGCTCGCGGCCCAGCGCGTAGAGGAGCTCGAACGGACTCGGTGATTGCTTTTGGCCGGACAGGGCCACGCGCAGCGGCCAGAGCGTATCGCCGTTCGTCCATCCGTTTTTTTCGATAAGGTCCTTGAGAACCGTCTCAAGGTTCTGGATCGAATGCCAGGTGGCATGATCGAGTGTCGTGAGCGCGTGCATGACGCCGTAGAGACGAACGGCCGCGTCTTCCTTGGTCTGGGACTTCCATGGGATGATGATCTGATCAACGTCAACCATCATTTTGAGGTACGGCGACGCGAGCTCCGGAATGTCCGACAGTTTCGTCACACGGTCGCGGATGAGCATGGCTACGCGGTCCATGTGCGCGGTGTCTACGGTCAATTCCCGCAAGTACGGGCTCGCGAGTTCGAGGTATCGCTCTCTGTCCATCGTCTTCACATACTGACCGTTCAGCCAATCGAGCTTTTCGACATTGACGACCGCGCCGCTCTTGTTGACTTTCGCGAGGTCAAACGCCGCCGCGAGTTCGTCATGCGTGTAGATCTCACGGTCACCGGTCGGGTTCCAGCCGAGCAATGCGACGAAATTCAGGAGGGCTTCAGGGAGGTAGCCCTTCGCGAGGTAGTCCTCGACCGCCACGTCCCCCTGTCTCTTCGACAATTTCGTCCGGTCCGCATTCAGGAGCAGCGGCAGGTGCGCAAACGTGGGTGGCGTCCACTTGGACGATTCGTAGATGAACAGGTGCTTGGGAGTCGAAGAGATCCATTCCTCTCCGCGGATCACGTGCGTGATCTTCATGTCATGATCGTCACAGGTCGAGGCGAGATGGTACGTCGCCATGCCGTCAGACTTGATGATCACCTGGTCATCCACCTGTTTCCAGTCGAATGCGACATCGCCACGGATTTCGTCTTTGAACGACACGGAACCCTTGAGCGGGATCGCGAGCCGGATCACGTACGGGTCTCCCGCCTCCACGCGCCGCATCGCGTGCTCGATGGACAGGCCGCGACACGTCCGATTGTACCTCGTCGGAAGCCCGGCTGCCTGCTGTTCTTCGCGCGCCTTCAGCAGGTCTCTTTCCGTACAGAAGCAGTGATATGCCTTCCCGGACTTCACGAGCTTGTCCGCGTACGTCCGGTGCATGTCCGCCCGCTTGCTCTGCATGTACGGGCCCAGATCGCCCTTCTCCCCCACCTCGCCGTTCGGCTTCAGGATCACGCCCTCGTCCGGAACGAGTCCGCACGCCTTCAACGTCCGGACGAGCGCTTCGGTCGCGCCGGGGACGAGCCTCGCTTGGTCCGTGTCCTCGATTCTCAAAATAAACGTCCCCTTGTGCCGTCGCGCCAGGAGTTCGTTATAGAGCGCGCTTCGCAGTCCGCCGATATGCAAAAAGCCCGTTGGGCTCGGCGCGAATCGAACACGGACCGTTTTGGCCATATGGCGACAGAATACGGTTTTTACGATGTGATGTCCATTGGAATTGACCGGTGGCGACCGCGAACAGCATCGACCATGACCAATACCGGGAAGAGAACGACCGCATTCACGATCCTCTTGAACCGTTTCGGCTCTCGGATGAGTCTAAACAGCCACTCAAGTCCGATCGTCCGCATCCACCGCGGCGCGCGGGGGACGGCGCCGGACCAGTAGTCGAACGTGCCTCCGATCCCGACGATGACTTTGGCCGTGGGGAATTCGTTGATATGCCGTGAAATCCAGAACTCCTGCTTTGGATGTCCCAAGGCCACGAGAATGACTTCCGGCGCGAGAAGCGACAACCGGTGTCGGGCTTCGTCGTCCTGCTCGTCGCCTTGACCCGTAAGTGAAATGGTTCCTGTCGGTGTTTGTATTCCTTTAAGCGTCGGAAAACGTTTTGTTTGATGAGCGAGTGCTTTCTCCCTGATCCCCTTCTCTCCACCAACAAAAGCAACGGTCTGACCCTGTGATGCTGCGCGTTCAACGAGGGCCTGGGCCAGGTCAACGCCGGTCGTGCGTTCGGGTCTCGAACCGCGCAGTCGCCCAAAGGCGAGTAGCCCAACTCCGTCCACGATGCGCATGTCTGCTCGGTTCAGCACATCCCGATAGGCGATGTTGCGACGCGCTTCAAGCAGAATCTCCGGATTCAGCGTGACGATCCACAACGTACGCGTGGCTTCAGCGACGCGTTTTATCACGTCTTCGAGCCGCAAACCGTCCACACGGACGCCGAAACACTCAAACGAAGAAGAAGTCATGGAGGGATTCGTACGTCGGGCCGTCTTCCGCCAGCGTACTCTTCATGAGGCTAAACCCTCCCGGCTGCCATGTCCACGGGCCGACAGACGCCTTCCACATTGGCAGAAGTTCGTCCTTTCCGCTGCGACCAAGCGTGATATGCGGTGACCAGGGCTTCCGATCGATTGCAGGGGCAAATTCAAGCATGGCGCTCCGGAGGCCTTCAACGAACGTAGACCAATCCTGACGCGGTTCTGCGATGCCGCTCGCGACGACAAGCCTCGGGTTTCCGTGCGGAAACGTCTCCAGACGATCGATCGTGATCGTCCCTGGACCGTCTGTGAGGCCATGGCATGTGTTCACTAGCGGCTCAACGTCCAAATCCGGCACATCGTCCAGGAACGCGAGCGTGATGTGCCAGAGGTCGCTCCGAACGATCCTCACGCGGGGCAGGTCCGCCCGTTCGAGAGACGTAATGAGACCTGAACGCAGCTCGTCCGGCAATGGAAGCGCGAGAAAGAGACGCATGGGTTATTAGACCTCGTTCTTGCTCTTCGGCAGATTCGCCCGATCAAGGACGGGCAAACCCTTCCGCGCGCGATGGCGCACGACCGTCTTATACCGGGCCAGCTCACGTTCAAGCGCAGCGGCCGCTTCGGCGAAAGACGCGTCGCCGGCAAACTTCTTTTGACGCATGAGTTCCTCCGCGTGCTTCTTCGCCTTTTCGATCGTTTCCATGGTCAGCTCCTCGCCGCGTTCCGCCGTATCGGCTAGAACCGTCACGCGATCTCCCTCCATGACCTGGATGAAGCCGCCGGAGACCGCGATGTCTTCCGTCGCACCGTCCGCGCGCGTCAGTTCAGCGACCCCTGGCTTTAACGCGGCGACGAGCGGAACGTGTTTCGGAAGAATAGTGATCTCTCCCTCCGAGGTCGGCAGCGTCACCGAAGACGCGTCCTCCTCGAAGAGGATGCGTTCAGGAGTGACGAGCTTAAAGTGGAGAGGCATTGCTATGTTACTTCATCAATCCCGCCTTTCATGTAGAACGACTGTTCCGGTTTGTCGTCATGTTTCCCTTCCAGAATTTCCTCAAACCCGCGAATCGTGTCATCGAGCGACACATATTTGCCCGGGTTGCCCGTGAAGACTTCGGCGACGAAGAACGGCTGGGACAGGAACTTCTGTATTTTGCGCGCGCGCGCAACGGTCATTTTGTCGTCTTCGGACAGTTCTTCCATGCCGAGAATGGCGATGATGTCCTGGAGGTCCTTGTAACGCTGAAGGATGCGCTGCACGCCGCGCGCAACGCGGTAGTGGCGTTCTCCGACGATCTGCGGGTCCAGGATGGACGAAGACGAGTCCAGGGGGTCAACGGCCGGGTAGATGCCGAGTTCTGTGAGGGCGCGGGCCAGGACGACGGTCGAATCCAGGTGGCCGAAGGTCGTGACAGGGGCCGGGTCCGTGAGGTCGTCTGCCGGCACATAGATGGCCTGCACGGACGTGATTGAGCCTTTTGTCGTCGAGGTGATGCGTTCCTGGAGCGCACCCATTTCCGTTGCGAGGGTCGGCTGGTAGCCCACGGCAGACGGGATGCGTCCGAGCAGGGCGGACACTTCGGAGCCGGCCTGCGTGAAGCGGAACACGTTATCAATGAAGAGCAGCACGTCCTGATTCTCCTCATCGCGGAAGTACTCGGCCATGGAAAGACCCGTCAGCGCCACGCGCGCGCGAGCGCCAGGCGGTTCGTTCATCTGACCGAAGACCAGGGTCGTCTTATCGATGACGCCAGATTCCTTCATCTCAAGCCAGAGCGCATTCCCCTCCCGTGTGCGTTCACCGACGCCGGCAAAGACCGAAAAGCCGCCGTGTTCTGTGGCGATGTTCCTGATGAGCTCCATCACGATCACGGTCTTCCCCACGCCCGCGCCTCCAAAAAGCCCCACTTTGCCGCCTTTCAGGAACGGACAGATCAGATCAACCACCTTGATGCCCGTTTCGAGGACTTCCGTCTTCGTTGACTGCTCGGCAAAGGACGGCGCTGGGCGGTGGATCGGGTATGTCTTCTTCGTTACGACGTCTTTTCCCCCGTCAATCGCTTTCCCAGTAACGCCGAACATGCGCCCGAGCGTCTCGCGTCCCACAGGGACGGAGATGGGCGCGCCCGTGTCTACGACTTCGACCCCGCGTTTCAGTCCGTCCGTGGATGACATGGCGACGGAGCGCACTTTTCCACCGCCCACGTGCTGCGCGACCTCAAGCGTCAGAACGGTCCCGTCCGCATGTTGGACATGGAGGGCGTTAAAAATTGCCGGAGGCGCACCCGCGAACTCGACGTCCACAACCGGACCGATGATCTGTATGATTGTTCCTTTGTTCATAGATGGTGTTATTCAAGCGCGGCCTTCCCGGCGCTGATTTCGCTGATCTCGCGCGTAATGCCAGCCTGGCGAGACTGGTTGAAGGTGAACGTGAGGTCATCCAGCATCCCGGACGCGTTATCCGTGGCGCTCCGCATGGCGAGCATGCGCGCGGAGTGTTCCGATGCGGCGGATTCGAGCAGGGCCTGGTACACCCTCATCTCAACCAATCGAGGGAGGAGGTGGTTCAACACAAACCAAGGACTCGGTTCAAGGAGGATGGACGAAGAATCGAACGGTTCTTCCTCGTCTTGGTCAGACAACGCCTCATCTTCTACGGGCGCAGCATACTGCGCGCGCAGAGGGAACCGGCCAAGTGACTCTTCAGGAATAACAGGAAGGAGCTGCTCGGTCACGGGCACGTACGTGAGCGCGCTCCGAAAGTCCGTATAGACCGCAAACACGCGGTCCGCTCGTCCTGCGATGAATTCCTGGACCGCGAGTTCTCCGACCGGGCGCGCGCCCGCGTACGACGGCGCGTTCGAGATGGCCTCGAAAGACGCGATAACGTCGAACCCGGCGCGCCGCACGGCGCCTTCCGCCCGGCGGCCGACCGTGATGACCCTGATGTCATCATTCGTGCGGCCCCGGATGAATTCCATGGTCTTTTTGAGAAGCTGCGCGTTAAATCCGCCGCAGAGGCCACGGTCAGACGCGGCGACGATCACGAGCGTTCGGATGCGGGTGTCGGCACGCGGGTTCCGCTGGTTCCGGCGAATGCCCGTCAGCATCGCGTGGAGCGCCGGGTCCACGAGACCGCGGATCTCTTCAACGAGTTTTCTCACGGTCGAGGCGTAGGCGCGTGACGACAGCGTGAGCTGCACGGCCTTCCGCATCTTCGAAGCGGCCACGAGCTCCATTGCTTTCGTGATTTTTCGCGTGTTGCCGATGCTCTTGATCCGGCGCTTGATGAGTCTGGTCGAGACGGCCATAGCTATTTAGTTCGTTCGAACGTCGCGTTCCACTCGGTGACGGCCTTCGTGAGCCCCGCCTCAATCTCATCGTCAATGAGCTTCTTCGACGCGAGGGACGACATGAGGCTCTCGTGGTGGTCATCCAGGTGTTTGTGATAACCGTCTTCCCACTCCCGGACCCGGTCCACGGCGATGCCGTCCACGTGGCCCTTGATCGTCGCCCAGATCACGGCGACCTGGTGCTCCATGCGCATTGGCTGGTACTGCCCCTGCTTCATGATTTCGACGGTACGGCGTCCGCGCTCGATCTGCTTCCTCGTCGCTTCGTCCAAATCCGTCGCGAACTGCGAAAACGCCTCCAGCTCGCGGAACTGCGCGAGGTCCAGCCGGAGAGGGCCCGCGACCTTCTTCATCGCTTTCGTCTGCGCCGCGCCTCCGACGCGGCTCACGGAGATGCCGACGTTTAATGCGGGACGGACGCCTTTGTAGAACAGATCGCCTTCAAGGAAGATCTGCCCGTCGGTAATGGAGATGACGTTCGTGGGGATGTAGGCGGACACGTCGCCAGCCTGCGTTTCGATCACCGGAAGCGCGGTGAGCGAGCCGCCGCCGAAGTCCTTGTTCAGCCGGACGGCCCGCTCGAGGAGCCGCGAGTGCAGGTAGAAGACGTCTCCCGGGTAGGCCTCGCGTCCGGGTGGACGGCGCAGGAGCAGGGACACTTCGCGGTATGACCAGGCGTGTTTCGAAAGGTCGTCGTACACCACAAGCGCGTCTCCGCCCTGATCCATGAACCACTCGCCGATCGCGCACCCAGAGTACGGCGAGATGAACTGGAGCGACGCGGGGTCGGACGCGCCCGCCACGACCACGGTGGTGTACTCCATGGCTCCGGCTTCTTTGAGCTTCTGGACGATCTTCGCGACTTTGGATTCCTTTTGGCCGATGGCCACGTAAATGCAGTGCACGCCCTGTCCCTTCTGATTGATGATCGCGTCAACCGCAATGGCCGTCTTCCCGGTCTGGCGGTCTCCGATGATGAGCTCGCGCTGTCCGCGGCCGATCGGAATCATGGCGTCAATCGCTTTCAGCCCGGTCATGAGCGGGACGGTCACGGGCTCGCGCGTCATGACGCCGGGCGCGACCTTCTCGACCGGATACTCGGCGTCGGCCGCGATCGGACCCTTCCCGTCAACCGGACGACCGAGCGGGTCCACCACGCGCCCCGTCATCTTCTTTCCGACCGGAATTGAGAGGACTTTGCCCGTGGCCGTGACCGATTGGCCCGCCGCGACGTGTGACGCGTCTCCGAGGACGATCGCGCCCACCTGTTCTTCCTCCAGGTTCAGTGCCACGCCGTTCGTGCCGTCTTCGAACGTGACCATTTCCATTGAGGAGACGTTGGTGAGCCCGGAGATCTTCGCAATGCCGTCGCCGACCTCGCGCACGCGACCCGTGACTTCGCCCGCGGCCGTCTCCCGGAAGTCCGCGATCTGTTTCTTCAGACGCTCGACGACGTCGTGAGCGGCCGTGACATTTTGGTTCGTGGTCATAGGGTGAGTGCGTGGGACAGTCTATTGAGTTTTCCTTTGAGCGAGGCGTCGAACGTCCAGTCGCCGAGCGCGACGCTGAACCCGGCGATGAGCGACTCATCCATCCGTTCTTCGAGCGTTACCGGCGTTCGGGCGACGCGTTCGAGCGCCGATGAGACGCGCGCGAGCTCGCCCGCCTGGAGCGGCGTGGCACTCGTAACAACGGCGTGACGGCGGCCGGACCGTTCCGCGTTCATCTTCCTCGTGAGTCCGGGCAGTCGCGGGAGGTCTTTCATCCGTCCGTCATCCGCCAGCGCGATCGCGAGATTCTTCGTTTCGTCAGAGAGACGTGGGAGCGCGATGTCCAGGGCCTTCCGGCGTTCTGTCGCCGCGACCGAACGATCGCCCACAAAGGACCGGAGCGGTTTCGATGCGTTCACGACCGCCATGAGTTCGTCGATTTCTTTCGTCACGTCGGCGTCGTTGGGCACAACGGCGAGGTACGCCTTGAGGTACGCCTTGAGCGGAGTTCGCGACGTCATACCTTTGTCTGCTCCAACTCCTGGAGTGCCTGCTCCACGTACCGTCGTTGCATGGCGTCGTCCGCGGCCGTCGCCGCGACCTTGTGCGTGGCGCGCATCACGAGCTCCGCGACCTCCAGCCGGACGGCTTCCAGCGCATCAACCTTTTCTTGCACGATTTTCGCTTTTGCTTCTTCGACTTGCGCGTCAATGTCCTGCTTCGACCGTTCGACGCGTTCCGAACGTTCCTTCTCGCCCTTCACGATAGCTTCATCAATCATCATGCGCGACTCCTTGCGAGCCTGCGCGAGCAGATCCGATTCCTTGTCCTTCGCATCTTTAAGACGCCGGTCGGCTTCTTTGGCGTGCGCGAGCCCGTCATCAATCTTTTTCACGCGATCGTCCATGAGCTTCACGAGCGGCTTGAACACCCACTTCGAGAGCACGAAAATGACGATTCCGACGTTCACGAGCTGCGCCAGGAACAGCTTCCAGTTAATCCCTAACGTCCCCAGGACGTCGGTCTTGGCGGCTTCGGCGGCAAGTTGAGTGACTTCTGCGGACATTGCTTACAGCGTAAAGACGACGACCAGCGCGTAAATGGCGATGGCTTCAGCGAAGGCGGCGCCGAGGAGCATGGGAACGAACAGCTTCTCCGTCGATTCCGGGTTGCGTCCGATAGATTCCATCGCTTTCCCAACGAGCCGGCCGATGGCGAGCGCGGGTCCCATCCCGCCAACGCCGATCGCGAACGCTTTTGCGAACATCTTTGCGACCTCTGGTTCCATAGATTTGAGAACGATCGATCGACGGGGATTGTTTATCGTCGTCTACGTTCTGCTTAAGAATGAAGGCTGCCTCCCCGTCAGACGGGGGGACACCCTGTGGGTCTCAAGCGTGGCTCGCAACAGCAACTGGGTGCTCTTCATGACTCCCGTGCGGCTTTTCGGTCAGGACCGAGAGATACACGAGCGTGAGCATGGAGAAGACGGTCGCCTGGACGATTCCAACCAGGATTTCGAGAAGCATGAATGGCATGGGGACGATGAACGATACCAGACCGGCGATCACGGTCATGAGGACCTCTCCCGCGAAGATATTGCCGAATAATCGGAGAGACAGCGACAAAACCTTTGCGAGCTCGGACACGATTTCAAGGAGTCCGACCAAAAATTCGATCATGGCCACGAGGATCTTCATGGGATTCAGCGTCTTCACGCCCTTCCAGAGTCCGCCCAACTGGATGAATCGGTTCCAGTGAACGAAGAAGCCAACCGTGAGCATCCCGAGCACGTGGGACGTGATAATCGAGAGCAGCGCCATGGCCAGGGTCAGATTCAGGTCGCTCATTGCCGGTCGCAGGATGGGCACGAGCTCGAGCTCGCCGTGGACGACCTGCCACACGCCGATGGATCCCGTTCCCGGCAGGAGCCCCATCCAGTTCGACAGGAGGATGAAGATGAACAGCGATCCCACGAGCGGAAGAAACCGTTTCGACTTCGCCCGGCTCTTCGTGACCTGATCGAAATACCCGAGCATGGTCTCGAGCAGCAGCTCGATAAGGTTTTGAATCCGGCCCGGGATTTTGTGCAACGAAGAACGGAACCAGAATGAAAATGAAACGATCGCGAGCATGAGCAGTGACGAATTCACAAGCGCATTCGTCACCGTGAAGGCGCCGATGCGGACAACGGGTTCTGCGATCACGGGGACGGTCATGATGGTCTCTGTTCGTGTTTCAGCCGCTCTGCGATGGATGCGCCTTTGCGTTTTACGACGACGGCGCAGATGAGGATGGCGAGGAAGAGTCCAGCGATCGTCGCCCACGGCGTGGTGTGGTATCGCCGGTCCAGCCAGCGTCCGGCGAGCGCGAGCGCGATCGTCGGAACCGCGATCAGAACGAGGAGCTCCCACACATACCCGAGGGCTTCCCAGATTGACACGGGCTTGCTGTTCGTCACAAAAGCGACCACGAGTATACGCGTGTGCGTTCAATACTTCAAGGGTTTTCAAAAGTCGCGAGACAGTAAAACGCCGCAGATAGCAAGAGCCGCCGCACTTGACTTCGTGCGACGGCTTCGTTCTAGGG